>RCNH01000073.1_pt1 | contig 48223 bp, 38 predicted proteins | sample 2041161 | NCBI WGS metagenome assembly RCNH01 (sample SAMN09708215, study PRJNA481090) | Feces metagenome, whole genome shotgun sequencing project. | biome: feces | host: Leptonychotes weddellii | place: Antarctica: Sion Island | collected 2010-03-01 | reverse complement strand
GGTATTGCTACCACTAGAACCTGAATCTAGCGCGTCTGCCAGTTCCGCCACATCCGCATATATCTTCCATGGATTCGAACTTTTTGGTTCGCTTGCCGTGGAACGTTTTATATTATATCGCGCATTTCCCTATTTGTCAACATATTTTTTGCTTTTTGAAAAAGTATTTTGCAGCCTGACTTTTCCCGGCTGCACCTGAAAGCGATGGAAAGCAGAGCGTTAGCCGCTCAGCAGCCTTGCACGGAGTTTCCCCTTTAAGAAAGAGCACTCTGTCGGACCTTCCGAACCGGGCTTGTGACAAGGACCATCACAGCCGCTCGCTTTTTCGTTCCTATATGGTATAATGGTGTTTGTTTGCGCCACACAACGCTAAAGGAGGAGCCATGCAGCAAAAAAAGCAGCTTTTAAAATCTGTATTCGGTTACGATGATTTTCGCCCCGGGCAGGAAAAACTGATTGATGCACTGCTGGATGGCCGGGATGTTCTGGGTATTATGCCCACCGGTGCAGGTAAGTCCATCTGCTATCAGCTGCCGGCTTTGATGCTGCCGGGAATTACACTGGTCATTTCCCCGTTGATCAGCCTGATGAAGGATCAGGTAAATGCGCTGGTTCAAAGCGGTGTGCGGGCGGCGTATCTCAATTCCTCCCTAACCGAAGGGCAGACCGCCAAAGCCATTGCCAACGCCCTGACCGGCCTTTACAAAATCATCTATGTGGCTCCGGAACGTTTGTTTACTCCGCGGTTTCAGTATCTGGTTCAAAATGTGGAAATCAGCCTTGTCTGTGTGGATGAAGCACACTGTGTCAGCCAGTGGGGCCAGGATTTTCGGCCCGGCTACCTTGAGATTGCACGTTTTTTGCAGTCGCTGCCGCACCGGCCCCCTGTGGGAGCTTTTACGGCCACTGCCACAGATGATGTGCGCCGGGATATTCAGCGCTTACTGGAGCTGCACGATCCGGTGCGAATCACCACTGGATTTGACCGCCCCAACCTGTATTTCGGGGTTGAACATCCCCGCGACAAATATGCTGCGGTAACCCGTTACCTGGCAGCACATTCCAAACGCTCAGGCATCATATACTGTCTGACCCGGAAAACCGTGGAAGAAGTATGTGACAAGCTGAAAGCCGACGGCTATGCGGCAACCCGCTACCACGCAGGGCTTTCGCCGGAAGAGCGGGCTCGCAATCAGGATGCATTTCTGTTTGATGAAGCGCGGGTTATGGTTGCCACCAACGCCTTTGGCATGGGCATTGATAAATCCAATGTGAGCTTTGTTCTGCACTACAATATGCCCAAAAATATTGAAAGCTACTATCAGGAAGCCGGACGTGCGGGCCGTGACGGTCAGCCAGCCGACTGTATTCTGCTGTACGCCGGCAAGGACGTAATGACCAACCGCTTTTTCATTGAAAAAGAAAGTGAGAACGATCTGCTGGATGAAGAAACCCGAAAAGAAGTTCGCTTAAAGGACGAAGAACGACTGCGGCAGATGACTTTTTACTGCAACACATCGCGCTGCCTGCGAGGCTTTTTGCTTCGCTACTTCGGCGAAACTGCTCCGGAACACTGCGGTCACTGTTCTGTATGCAGCGGTCTGACCGAGCAGGTGGACATCTCCGCCGAAGCCCGGGCTATCTTCCTTTTCATGCAGGAGCTGCGCTATCCGCTGGGTGTTACCGTTTTAATTGACGCCTTGCGCGGCAGTGAAAGTGAGCGTGTACTGCGTCACCGGCTGGATCGCACCAGCGGTTACGGACGACTGGGCCGTGTATCGTCTGAGCGGCTGCGGGCCATCTTTACACATCTCACTTTGCAGGGCTATGTTGCAAAGGACAGCGGGCAATGGCCTACCCTTTCACTGACCGATAAAGCCGAGGCGTTTTTGCGCACCGGCGGCACGATCACGATGCTGGCAGCCAAAAAGCCCACCACAGCAAAACCTGCCGAGCTGCCCTCGCTGCCGCCCAACGAGCAGCTGTTTGAAGAGCTGAAGGCCCTGCGCCTGAAACTTGCCCGCCGGGCCGGTCTGCCTGCCTTTGTGCTGTTCACAGATGCCTCGCTGCGCTTTATGAGCAGCCAGATGCCCGCTACCCAACAGGAATTTTTGCGGATTCCGGGCGTTGGCAGCAAAAAAGCCGATACCTACGGTAAGGATTTCCTTGCTGTGATTGCCAAATACCGTTAAACATGAAACCGGGAGGGCCTCTTGTTCCCTCCCGGTTTTTATATAGCCTTGATTCAGCTCAGCACCTCGCCCCGAATGGACAGGGTGACCACCTGCCAGGGCAGATGCTTTCCGCTTTTCTGCAAAGCCAGACGGGCAGCATTTTCCAGCCCGCCGCAGCAAGGCACCTCCATCCGAAGCACTGTTACGCTGCGAATGTTATTCTGTGCAATAATCTGCGAAAGCTTTTCCGAATAATCCACGCCGTCCAGCTTGGGGCAGCCTATCAGCGTAATCCGTCCTTTCATGAAATCCTCATGGAAGGATGCGCAGGCAAACGCCGTACAATCGGCAGCAATCAACAGCTCGGCACCATCAAAATACGGTGCGCGGAGCGGCGCCAGCTTAATCTGTACCGGCCACTGTGCAAGGCAGCTGGATCTGTGCTCCGGTTCTGCTGCGGCTGCGGCAGGCTGCGGAACCGTTTCGATCAGGCTGCGGGATGCCATTCCCGGACATCCGGCCGTAATGCGCGGCCCCACTTCCTGCTGTTTGCGGCGCATATTCTCCTGAACCGCAGCCTCGTTATAAGCTTCGGCTTCCCGTACAACAAATGTAATGGCCCCTGTAGGACAAGTGGGCAGACAATCGCCCAGACCGTCACAGTAGTCATCCCGCATCAGGTGGGCCTTGCCATTCACCATAGCAATAGCGCCCTCATGGCAGGCTTTGGCGCACGCCCCGCAGCCATTGCACTTTTCTTCATCAATCTGAATGATTCTGCGTTCCATATACTACACTCCTCTTGCTTTTGTGCTTTGATCATAGTATAATTCGCACCAACAGTCCGTTGAATTTTCAACAAAAGGAGAAATCATGCAAAATTTTCTGCCCATCATCTGCTCTTCTCAGCTGTTCAGCGGTATTTCCGAAGTCGAAGCCGAGGCTATGCTGCACTGTTTAGGCGCCCGCACAGCCCATTATTCAAAGGGCGAATATCTGCTGCACGCCGGCACCAGCGCCCCCGCCCTTGGTCTGGTGCTGGAGGGCAGGGTTCTTGTGGTACAGGAAGGCTTTTGGGGCGGACGCAGTTTATTAGCTGCGCTGGAGCCGGGCCAATGCTTTGCTGAAAGTTTTGCCTGTGTTCCCGGAGCTTCTTCTTCGATCAGCGTAACCGCAGACAGCCGCTGCACTGTGCTGTATCTGAATGCAGCCCATGTGCTGACTCAATGTCCCCGGCACTGTACACATCACAATCTGCTGGCACACAATCTGCTGGCAGACCTGGCCGAAAAAAACCTGGCCTTTACGGAAAAACTAACCCACCTTGGCCAGCGAACTACACGAGGCAAGCTGCTGTCCTATCTTTCTGCCCAGGCTCAAAAAAAGGGCAGCGATACCTTTGATCTGCCCTTTGACCGTCAGCAGCTGGCCGATTATCTGTTAGTGGATCGCAGCGGCCTTTGTCAGGAATTAAGTCGGCTGCGTGACGAAGGCCTTGTGGATTTTCATAAAAACCATTTCCGCTTAAAGCATCCTGATCTTTAAAGGCAGCTTCATCCCAAGCACCCGAAAGACAAACCTTAAAAAGCGCGGCCGCCGGGAGATTTTTCTCCGCAGCAGCCGCGCCGTTTTTTACAAAATCAGAGGTTCTCCGGCAGCTTGACCGGAACTTCTCCGGTTTGCTGCTCTTTTTTAAAACCCACTGCTTCGTCTGTGTTTTCAACAGGCCAGGCAATTACAACCTTAAACAGATCACCGTCTGCTGTCAGCTCAAACTTCCCGTTTTGCAGCTCCACAAAGCTCTTGGCAATGGCCAGGCCCAATCCGCTGCCCTCTGTACTGCGGGATGCATCACCGCGCACAAAACGCTCGGTCAGATGCTGCTCGTCCAGATTCAATTCGGCCGCAGAGATGTTTTTAAAGCTGACCTGTACCTCATTTTCGCTGCGCTTCAGTGTTACATACGCACGGGTTCCGGGCATTGCATATTTCGTGATGTTCACCAGCAGGTTTTCAAAAATACGGCAGGTGTGCGGGCCATCCAGACGCACAAGCACTTTTTCTTCCGTCAGATCCCAGCGAAAATCCACACCGCAGTTTTCCAGCTTGTCGCTCAGTTCAAACCGTACCTGACCCAGCAGTGCACACAGATCCAGCTGTTCCGGCTGCAAATTCACATCCCGGCTGGCGGCTTTGCTCATCTCAAACAGGTCCGCAATCAGCTGTTTCAGCCGCTGGCTCTTGTTATCCAGCGTTTCAATATAACTTGTGCGTTCCTGCTCCGTGATGTCCGGCTTTTTGAGCAGATCCACATAGGTGATAATGGCTGTAAGCGGTGTTTTCAGATCATGAGACACGTTGGTAATCAGCTCGGTCTTCATGTTCTGGCTGCGCAGTTCTGCATCCACAGCTTTTTTAAAGCCCGTGCGCACCTGTGCCAGTTCCCCTGCAAGAGGCTGGAACACACCCACGTCGCTCTCAATATGAGCATCCAGATTTCCCTGTGCCATCTGATCTGTAAGCTCCAGCACTTTATGATAATCGCTTTGTACCTGTCGGTAACGCTTTTTCAGGAATACGTACAGGAACACCGCATATCCGATTGCAAGCACAATTCCGCCAAACCAGATGCAGCTGGCCAGGATCATCACCGCCAGATTTACCAGCACTGCGCCGCCCAGCGCCTTGCGGGCCGGGGCATCCAGCCGAATGGCCGTTGCTTTGCACCACAGATGTTTGCAGCCCCGCGCCAGCCAGCGCACAAACCGCACAATCCAGCTGCGCTCTTTCAAATAAGCAGCGGGACCTGCGGCAATCAGCTTTCCATACGAAAGGAAGCTGACAAATGCAGCTGTAAGCACAGCCGCCAAAAGAAGGAACCTGCATACCACCATGCCGCTCAGAATCATCTGTTCATTCAGCATCCACCTGGAGGCGATCATCCACCCCATCTGGCCTGCCTGCAATTCGGTGGTAAGCCATTCCAGCGGGATGTAGCCAAGGATTGCAAAAACATCCAGAGCAATCAGAAGCTCCACCGGCATACGGCGCAAGAAACGGCCATTGCCCATGTTCAGCCGCCGTACTGCGCCCAGTACAAAGCCTGCCAATGCCACCAAAATCATTGCAGCTGCAAACAGGATTACACCGCCTGCTTGCCGAAATGCCAGACGTTTATTCTGCATGATCTCCCAATAACAGCTGCGGGGCTCCGCAAACTGATGAGGTACTGCAAATACCACATCCATATTCCGCGGTCCCTGTACTGAAACTGACTTTCGAACACTGCGTTCTTCCTCTGCGGCATAAATCGGCTGGTTGTAAGACAGCTCCCGGTAACCGCCCGATTCGTTCAGATCCCACATCACCCGGCGGAATTCATCCGAAGGTTGATCCCCGGTCCAGAGGCTTTGTATCCGAACGTAACCTTCCTCATCGAAATGCAGCTTGACTGCAAACTGATATTCCTTCAGCTGTTTTTTCTGCTGTTCTGTGGTGCCTTCAAACAGCCCGGACACATCATCGCCATGCGCCAGGATTTTTCCGTTCTCCCCTTTGCTCCAATAGGCGATATCTTCAAATATCCAGGATTCATTTTCCACCGTGGAGTCAAATTCAGACAGCGCCCAATTACGTTGAGCCACTTCGTCCGTAAGCTTTTCATAGTCCTTTTGCCGAACCACCGTAACCGCGCCGTGGTCATCCGACTGAAAGATTATCGCCGCCTGATCCAGATCTGTTTCCTCATTTGCCTCTGTCTGCATATTGGGCTCTGTGGTTACCGAATTTTGCAGAATCATATCTCCGGCCGAAAGAGTGTGCAGCTTTTCTTCCAGTTCCCGGGTTTCCTTCAGAAATTCCGGTGCCAACACTTCCTGCGGGCTGAGTTTGCCGTTCTGGCTGTTCATCTTCCAGTAAAGCCACATACTTTTATTTACAAGGTCTGTTCCGAAATGATAGGTATCCCACAAATGCGTTTCAAATTGTTCGGCTCTCTTTTCCATGCCGGAGTAGGATGCCAGTACAGATGCCGCGAGAGCAAGAATCAGTACTGCGCACATCAGATTTTTAAGTACATTACTGTTTTTCAATTTTGTAGCCAATTCCCCACACCACCTTCAGATATTTGGGCTCTTTTGGATCAATTTCGATCTTTTCGCGGATATTGCGCACGTGCACCATCACAGTGTCCGTGTTTACGGCACGCTCGTTCCAAACCCGTTCATAAATTTCCTCTGCTGAGAACACACGCCCGGCATTTTTCATCAACAGTGCCAGAATCTTAAATTCCAGCGGTGTAAGACGAACCGGTTCTCCATCCACGGTCAGCTCCACCGTCTGCTCGTTCAGCTCCAAGCCGCCCACCACGCAGATATGCTCGTCCGGCTGGCGTTTTTGCTGAACCAATTCCAGATATTTTGTGTACCTGCGCAGCTGGGAATTCACCCGTGCCAGCAGCTCCATGGGCACAAAGGGCTTGGTTACATAGTCATCCGCGCCAATATTCAGGCCGGTGATCTTGTCCATGTCCTCCGATTTGGCCGAGAGAATAATCACCGGGAAATCATACTGTTCCCGCAGACGCATGGTCATCTGAATACCATCCATGACCGGCATCATAATGTCCACCACTGCCAGATGAATAGGCGTTTGCCGGATAATCTCCAGGCCTTGCTGCCCATTTTCCGCCAGGAACACGGTATATCCCTGATTTTTCAGGTAGATGGCAATGCCTTCCCGAATTTCGCGATCATCTTCTGCAACCAAAATATTGTAATTCATCCGTATCGCTCCCCTTTTCACAGCACTCCGGCCAGCGCCGGCAGCACAGTCCGGCCAAAGAAGTATCCCGCCCCTACCAGTGCAAAATTCCACACAAACACGCCCAGCAAAGAAACAACTGTGTACCGCATAAAATTCATGCGAATTACCCCGGCAGGAATTGGGATCAGTGTGCGAAACATGGGGATCAGCTTACCGACAAACAACCCCCAGCTGCCATTGGCACGAACATACGACAGGGCCCTGTCGATGGTCGGCCGCTGCTTTGGAAATTTATGCTTCAGTTTGTCCAGAAGCGGCGCACCCAGAAAGAATCCCAGAAAGTAAAGAATCCAGCTGCCTAAAAGGCCTGCAAGCACTGTGATGACCATGACGTGCAAAAAACTGATGTTTCCCTGGAATGCCCACATCCCTGCCAGCGGCATCACGACCCCTGCCGGAAAGCCCGGCAAATTCATATACTCCATCAGCACGATTGCCCAGATTGCAAATCCTCCGTATTCATGCAGCCATACAACAAATGTTTCAGGTGTCATTGTTCATCCTTTCTGCTCTGTGGTCCCTGTCTGCTGCGCTGCTCTTATATTAAAAGGTAAATCTAAATCCCTGCCGCAGATGATTCCAAAGATTTTCTAAAGAATCACCGATCATGTTTGTTTATCATGCATTGTGCGCAGCGCTTTTTCTGTTATTATAACACGTTCCCACCGCTTAACTCGTCTGCTTGTGCAAAAGCGTTGCCGAAAACCTCTGCACCTGTTTTTCCTTTTCTGTCGGCTGACTTCATAATTGCTTTTCCGTTTTTCTATGTTATACTCTAGGAAAACAGAAATTCCCCTTCACAAACCACTAAGCCAAGGGAGTGTCAACAATGCACGAATATTACAATTTACCTATTCTCTTTTCAGATGAGGAACGCGAACAATACGCCGCATGGGGAAGAAAAAAAGTAAAACTGTTCACGCCTTATGCCATTATTATAACGATCGTTGCCTTATTTCTGCTGATTGGTCCGCTTTTGCTTTTATTCCATGTTGTTGATGACATTGGCTGGATCGGCCGCTTTTTGCGGTTCAATGCCGAACGCCTTTCATATGTATATGATTTTTCTCTTTCTCTGTTGTTATTTCTCACCATCAAGCCCCTGGATATGTTTTTTGACAAGGTGTTTAAAAAGCCGCGCGATCCGCGGATGCTCCGCATTGAGCCCAGTGTGGATGGTGTTCTCTATCGCCTGATGCAGGGCAAAAAGCTTCTCAGCGAGGATCTCATTCCATGGGAAGAATGGGAGGACTGCATTTTACCGGAAGATAATCAGATTTTGATTGAAGACAACTGGCTGACAATCGGAGCCAATACCCGTAAATTTATTTATAATGAGCCGAATCCTTCCAGCTTGTTGGATTGTCCCGCCGAAAAAATCACAACCAGCATCAAGCTGCAGGAAATCCAGAAAAAGCTGAACGGATATCTGGCCTCACTGGACGAAATGCAGCGCGAAAGAGAATGGGAACGGCAGCATCCGGATTTATTCCGCGAATGATTTTTATAAACAAAAAAGGAAGCATCAAAATTCTGATGCTTCCTTTTTTGTTTATTACTGCTGATTCAATCAGGCATGAAGATTTTCTTCGTTCTGAAGATTTGCTTCATTCCAGCTGAGCTTCTTGTAGCTGACAATGGACAGCACGGTGGCAATGCTCCAGCCGATAGGCCAGCTCATCCAGATACCGGTTGCGCCCAATGCCGTACGGCACAGCACTTCTGCCAGAACCACACGCAGGGTCAGGTCGGTGAAGGTAACAATCATGAACTGCTTCATGCAGCCTGCACCGCGCAGGATGCCGTCTGCCACCAGCTTGGCGGAGATGACAAAGTAGAAGGGCGATACAATGCGCAGGAACTGCACGCCGGCATCCATTGCCGGGCCGGTGGGGCTGTCCAGGAAAATGTAGACCAGGATGTTGCCGCCGAAGAAGTAGAGCACAGCCAGCGGCAGGCAGATCATCCAGACCAGCTTGATGCCGGCGCGGAAGCCATCGTGAATGCGTTCGTACTTAGCTGCACCCAGGTTCTGAGCAGTGTAGTTGGAAATGCCGTTGCCCAGGGTGGTCAGCGAGGTAATGACCATGTTGTTCAGTTTAACCGAAGCCGAGTAGCCTGCCATGACCGTGGAACCGAATCCGTTGATAGCACTCTGGATTACGATGTTGCCCACAGAGATGAAGCTCTGCTGCAGGATACTGGGCACTGCCACAACAGAAATCTGGCGGAACAGCTTCCAGGAAAATACGGGCACTTTACCGTGAGTTTCAATGTGACGGAAGCGGCGGAATACCACCAGCACGGCCAGCAGGCAGCTGATGCCCTGGCACAGGAAGGTAGCCCATGCCACACCGGCAATTCCCATCTTGAAGCCGGCCACAAAGAGGATATCCACCGCAATGTTGGACACCGACGAGCAGGCCAGAAAGATAAACGGGGTTTTCGAGTCGCCCAGAGCGGAGAAGATGCCGGTAGCCACGTTATAGTAGAATACGAAGGGCAAACCCAAAATGTAGATATCCAAATACAGTTTGGAATCTGCAAAGGTGTTGGCCGGCGTATTGATCAGGTGAAGCAGTCCGTCACTGAACAAAAAGCCGCCCAGCATCAGCACTGCGCACACCACACCGCTTGCGATCAGGGTTGTGTATACGGCTGTTTTCAGATCGGTATACTCTTTTGCGCCGAACAATCGGCTGACAATAACAGAGCAACCTATGTTGCATCCAAAAGCAAACGCTATAAAAATCAATGTGATTTCGTAGCTGTTACCCACAGCAGCCAACGCTTCATTACCGATAAACTTTCCGGCAACAAAGCTGTCTGCAATGTTATACAGTTGCTGAAAGATCACGCTGCCAAATAACGGCAAGCAAAACTGCCATAAAACGGTACTTGGTTTTCCAACGGTTAGATCCTTATTCATTCTGTGGGGTCCTCCTGTTTTCTCTTAGTATAAGGTAAGGGGCCTTGCACGCCCAGGTGAAGTGGAGGTCTCTTATTCTTCCAAACGTTGAATTTTACAACCTTTTTTCTGAACTGTCAATGTTCATCCTGCACAAAAGTTTTTAGGTACAAAACTTTCCGCAAAAATTTCAAATCAAGTGCACAATCTTCCTCGTTTTTAGGACAAGAAGCGTTGACATGATACAAATTCATGTTATTATGAAATTAGTAAAGATGTTTTTTTGCGCAAAAATATACAGTTTGGGCAACATCACAGAAACGGGGGTCTGCAATGGCAGCAACGGGATCTATATCCCAGCTCTGATTTTAGTATTCTTCTGTTGGGTGCAGCCACCAGAGCGGCCAATCCTGCCGCCGGGGTATCAAACCTCTCTCTGCACAGCTTACTTGAACCCAATTTAGAAGCGCAGTTGGAAGGGTGCTTCTAATACGAACGGGTCGTTTAAAAGACTTTGGAAGGGATGAATTTTTTTGGATAAATTGTATTATTGGGGACTTTTGGGCGCTGTAATGGCGCTTCTTTTTGCCTTTGTGCAAAGTAGAAAGGTCATGTCTTTCTCGGAAGGCACCGACCAGATGAAAAAAATTGCGGCTTCCATCCGTGAGGGTGCCAACGCCTATTTGAAGCACCAGTACGCAGCTGTGGGCAAGGTTTTTGCTGTGGTCTTCGTTCTGCTGCTGGGTATCGCCTTTGGCACAGACGGCGCTATGCTTTCTAAGTTTACGCCGTTTGCATTCCTCACCGGTGGTATCTGGTCTATGCTGGCCGGTCTGGTTGGCATGAAAATTGCAACCAACTCCAACGCCCGCACAGCACAGGCTGCCAGCGAAAGCCTGAACAAAGGTCTGCGCGTTGCTTTCTCTTCGGGCAGTGTTATGGGCTTTACCGTTGTTGGCCTGGGCATGGTTGACCTGTCCATCTGGTTCTTCATCCTGCGTGTGATCGCCGGCATTGATGATCCCGTTGCACTGGGCAACATCATGGTTATGAACGGCATGGGCGCTTCCTTCATGGCTCTGTTTGCACGTGTGGGCGGCGGTATCTACACCAAGGCCGCTGACGTGGGCGCTGACCTTGTGGGCAAGGTTGAGGCCGGCATTCCCGAAGATGACCCCCGCAACCCCGCTACCATCGCCGATAACGTGGGCGATAACGTGGGCGACGTGGCCGGCATGGGCGCTGACCTGTACGAATCCTATGTAGGTTCCATTCTGGCTACCTTCTCGCTGGGTGCCTGCGCAGGCTACGGCTGGAAGGGTATGCTGCTGCCGATGCTGCTGGCTGTAATCGGCATCCTGTGCAGCATTGTCGGTACTTTCTTTGTTAAGACCAAGGAAGATGCCACTCAGGCTTCTCTGCTGCGTTCTCTGCGCACCGGCACCTATCTGGCTGCCCTTCTGAGCGCTGTTGCAGCTGCCCCCCTGACCTGGATGATTCTGGGCAACTGGGGCGTTTACATCGCCATTCTGGCCGGTCTGGGCGGTGGCTGTGCCATCGGCTACTTCACCGAGTACTACACCAGCGATACCTACAAGCCCACCCAGCAGCTGGCTGAGTCTGCTGAAACCGGTTCCGCCACTCTGATTATCGGCGGTATTTCTCTGGGTCTGCGCTCCACCATCGCTTCGATTCTGGTGGTTGCTATTGCTATTCTGATCAGCTTCTTCTGTGCAGGTGGTTCCACCAGCTTCAACCAGGGCCTGTACGGCATCGGTATTGCCGCTGTTGGTATGCTGAGCACCCTGGGCATCACCCTGGCTACCGACGCTTACGGTCCTGTTGCAGACAACGCCGGCGGTATTGCCGAGATGTCCGGTCTGCCCGAGGAAGTTCGCAACCGCACCGATGCCCTGGATTCTCTGGGCAATACCACTGCTGCCACCGGCAAGGGCTTTGCCATTGGCTCTGCTTCTCTGACCGCTCTGGCTCTGCTGGTCAGCTACGTGAACATCATCACCGAAAAATCCGCACAGCCTCTGGATCTGTCCCTGACCAATCCTCTGATGCTGGTCGGCCTGTTCGTTGGTGCTATGCTGACCTTCGTATTCTCCGCTCAGACCATGAGCGCTGTGCAGAGAGCTGCTCAGTCCATCGTGGTTGAAGTTCGCCGTCAGTTCAAGGAAATCCCCGGTATCATGGAGTACAAGGCTGATCCGGACTACGCTTCCTGCGTGGCTCTGTGCACCAAGGGTGCTCTGCACGAAATGGTTGCTCCCGCTCTGTTCGCTGTTATCGTACCCATCCTCACCGGCCTGGTTCTGGGCCCGGTTGGCGTTGTTGGTCTGCTGGGCGGCGTATCTGTTACCGGTTTCGCCATGGCTGTGTTTATGTCCAATGCCGGCGGCGCCTGGGATAACGCCAAGAAGTACATCGAATCCGGCCATTTCGGCGGCAAGGGCTCTGACGAGCACAAGGCTGCTGTGGTAGGCGATACTGTGGGCGATCCCTTTAAGGACACTTCCGGTCCTTCTCTGAACATTCTGATCAAGCTGTGCTCCACTGTTTCCATTGTGTTCTCCGGCTTGATTGCAGTGTATCACCTGCTGTAATGTGATAATTCGAGCGCTGCCTTTGTAATTAACAGCGCTTCTATAACCAGTAAAAAACGGGAAGACAGATTGTCTTCCCGTTTTTCTTTTTATATGTCTTTTCCCTGCTGCCAGAGAGTTTTCGCCTATCAGTTTTTATCCATTGTTTTTCGCTTTGCGGAACAGATTGTAGGAATAAATCACTGGGATCAGCGTGATAAGAAGCACAATCCCCAGGAATACGTACACACCCGCTTTTCCCAGAAAACCGGTGATTACAGTAAGTACACCGCCAACAATCCACACCGGACCGGCCATTCGATGTGTTTTGCGCCAATTTTCTTCACTGTAAAGGGTCCAGGGCAGCTTGATGCCCACCGTATAATTGGGCTGGCATTTGGGGAACCAGTTTCCCAAAACAATAAGCAGAATACCCACAAGCACCATTGTCCATATCTCTATATGCAGATGCAGGCCCCATGCCGCAGTATATGCTGCACCGCACCCCAGTATCGAAACCACCGGGCAAATCCAGTACAGTACGTTCAGCATCTTTCCCGCAATGTTTTTGCGCTTGGGGTCCATCTGGGTACCCAAAATCGCTATCAGATGACAAAGCAAAATAATTCCGGGCAAACCGAAAACAGTAAATGCTTTTGAGCTCCATCCGTCAACTTCTCCTGCGGCATTCCAGTGCGTGGGCAGCTGTTCCGGCAGCTGCTTCCACAGACACACCCCTGCCAGCATGGGCAGTAAAATCACGATTCCGCTTGCAATCAGTTTTTTCTTATTCCGTTTATCCATTCCCGCTTTCTCCTTTCAAATCAGACACCCAGAGCAGGACCTCTTCCAGCACAGAGGTATTCAGCGTGTAATAAATATATTTGCCTTCCCGCTCATCCCAGATAAGATCCGCTTCTTTCAGCACCGACAGATGCCTTGAAACAGATGCCGCCGTCACATCAAAGTGCTCTGCAATTTCACCGGCAGACAGCCGGCCCTGTTTCAGCATGGTCAAAATTTCCCGCCGAATGGGGTCCGACAGTGCCTTCATCGTTTGCTGCAATGACAATACTCTCACTCCAATTTCTCAGGGAATACATTTAACAATTAGTCTAATTGTTAAATGTATTCTAGCACGCCGTCCCCCCGTTGTCAACCACCGGTTTTCGGTGTTTTATCTTTTTCAATTTCTTTGCACTCAGTGCCGCTCGCCTGGCTCATATAAAAACAGGAAGCACCGAAAATTCCGGTGCTTCCTGCTTTACTTCTGCTTGGGATACTTATAACTTAATAGCGGAGTATAAAATAGATTACATAAATCCAGCTCATCAGGCCATGTACAATAGCCCAGCCTACCGATCTCCAGGTTGTGTAGCTGATTACCATCGCCAGTGCACTGCCAAAGGTAATACCGGATTTAACGCTTTTGCTTACAATGGTCTGTCTGTTTTCGTACATGGTATTTCTCCCCTTTTCATCCAGTTATTATAGTTATTTTCTGTTCCATCATTATTATACCACAAAGCAAAACACCGCGCCGGGCAAAAAGCCGGCACGGTGCTTTTGTTATCAATCGGTTTCCGGTAATTTCTTCTCTGCTGCCGGAATTGTACGAATGCCGAAAATAAAATACAGCAGATGAATTACCCAAACAGCAGCCAGAACAATTCGGCCCACCGGCACATTTCCCATCATGATAAAGCCAACCGCCATGGTGGCAGTGACAATCGCCATAATGCGGATTTTGGTCCGTGCTGTCATTCCCTTGCCCTGCACGTAGGATTCAAGATTGTTTTTATAAAGCTTGGTTCCGATAAACCAGGTATGCAGCCGCTCGCTGCTGCGTGCAAAGCAAATTGCGGCCAGCAGCAAAAACGGAAATGCAGGCAGCAGCGGAACCGCTGCACCAATCGCTCCCAAAACCACACCCAGGCAGCCTACAACAATATACAGTGCTTTTTTCAATTTCATTATAGCTCCTCCAACTGTCGCTTTTCTTTCTTGCTTTCAATCAGGTGACGAATGGCCATCACCGGATGGTATTGGATCATGCGCGGCCCTGAAAAACGCATCACGGTGCGAATCTGCTCACGCATTTTGGGTGCATAGCAATGCACCCGGCAATTGGAACAAAAGGTCTTATTTTCCATGAACGGACAATGGTCGCTGCGGCTTTGCGCATATTCCAGCAAGGCCTGACATTCCGGGCACAGTGTACCTTTCCGGGAATGATGCTGTTTGCGGCAGTAAAGGGCGATCATTTCGCCCACCATCTGTTTTTCACGCTCACGTTTCTGTTCTACCGAACGCATCAGCTTACTCTCCCGTTTTCAACGCTGTATACGCGATCTGCCAGCGCCATTGTGGAGGCACGGTGCGACACCAGCACCACTGTTTTGCCCCGGCTTTCCTGATGAATGGAGCGCAGGATGACCGCCTCATTCAGACTGTCCAGGTTGCTGGTGGGCTCGTCCAACAGCAGCATGGGGGCATCGTGCAGGAATGCACGGGCCAGACCCAGGCGCTGACGCTCACCGCCGGAAAGCGTGCTTCCCAGCTCGCCCACCGGTGTTTCATAGCCCTGCGGCAGCGTCATAATAAAGTCGTGCACCGATGCTTTTTTGCAGGCTTCTTCCAGTTCGGCCTGTGTTGCGTCGGGCTTTGCAACACGCAGATTATTGGCAATGCTGTCATGGAAAAGATGGGTTTCCTGGGTCACATAGCCCTGCATTTCGCGCAGATCTGCGGTATTCACATCACCGATATTGCGGCCGGACACCTGAATTGCGCCCTCCTTTGCCTGCCAGAAGCGCATCAGCAGCTTGAGCAATGTTGACTTACCGCTGCCGCTCTTGCCCACAACACCGACCACCGTATTCTGGGGGAAGCTGGCAGAAACACCGTCCAGAATGGTTTCTCCGCCATAGGAGAAGCTCAGGTCCCTGACCTCTGCTCCCTGGAACTCACAATGCTCTTTACCGCTGATTTCAGCAGTTTCCGGTTCTTCGTCCAGAATATTCAGTACACGATCACCGGCTGCAAAGGTATTTTGCAGGCCGCTGCCCAGATTGGCCAGTGCAATCACCGGGCCAAAGCTGCTCATCAGCGCGACCACAGGCAGAATCAGACCCACAAAGTCCACTGCACCCGACACGTACAGAAAAGCCGCAGCAAATACCATGAACAGGTCCAGCAGCAGAATTACCGTGTTGGTGGCCGCCTGACCTGCACCGGCTTTATCCTTCATGATCTCTTCGTTTTGGGACAGCTCTTCGGTGCGGCGGGCAATCTGATCCAGCCGCTCCCGGCCCTGATTGTACTGCATGATCTCAGGCAATCCGCGCAGGCTTTCCAGCACATAGCTGCTCAGTGCGCCGGACTGGCTGCGGAACGCAGCACCCAGACCCTTACTGTATTTGGAAGTAATCAGCGGAACCGCCACGCCCACAATCAGATAGGCCACTGCGCCGATCAAGGCATATGCCCAGTGGAAAGAACCCAGATACAGGCACATCACCACAGACATGAGCACCGCGATCAAAATAGGCGAGATGGTGTGCGCATAGAACACTTCCAGCAGTTCAATATCCGAAGTGATGATGGAAATCAGATCACCACGGTCGCGGCCCTCCAGCTTGGCCGGACAAAGCCGGCGCAGGGCGCCGAATACCTTATCGCGGATCAGTGCCAACAGCTTGAAGGCGATATAATGGTTACAGCCCTGTTCACCATAGTGCAGAGCACCGCGCAGTACTGCTGCGATGGCCGCAAACCAGAAAACGGAACTGAGGCTGAACGAAGTCAGACCCAGGATATTCAGCAGGGCCGCAGCACCTGCCACCGGAATGAACGCGGCGCACAGATGGCCCAGCAGGCCCATTGTTACCGCCAAAATCATCTGCCCGGTGAGCGGTCGTACCAGACCGATCAGACGAAGGCAGATATTCAAATTGCTGCGCTTTTTCATCAGGCGTTCTCCCCCTTCCCGTAACTTTCCAGGCTGCTCTGTGCAGCCCAGAGCTGGGCATACGCGCCGTTTCTGCTCAGCAGTTGTTCGTGTGTGCCGCTCTCGGCAACACAACCGCTCTCCATCACATAGATGCAGTCCGCACCCTCTGCATTGGCCAGACGATGGGTAATCATGATAACCGTTTTGTTCTTGGCAAGCGCACGGATTTGATCCATGATGTCATTTTCACTTTCCACATCCACATTGGACGTGGCTTCATCAAACAGGTAAACCGGGCTGTCGTGCAGAATTGCACGGGCCAGTGCCAGGCGCTGACGCTGCCCGCCGGAGAAATTGGAGCCGCCCTCCTGCAGCGAAGTTTCCAAACCTGCCTCTTCCCGCAGGAAGTCTGCCAGATTCACCTGTTCCAGCACCTTCCACAAGCGGTCATCGCTTGCCTTGGGATCCGCCATACGCAGATTCTGCGCCACTGTACCCTTAAAGATCGCACTGTCAAAACCAACGTATGTGACATTTTGATAAAGGCTCTCTTCCCGAATTGCAGCCAGGGGCTGATTGCCCACCATCACGCTGCCGGTATAACCCTGACTGCGTCCGATGAGGATGGATGCCAGCGTAGATTTACCGCTTCCGCTCTCACCTACAATCGCAGTAAAGCTGCCTGCCGGGAATTTAAGATTCACACCATGCAGCACTTCACGATCCTGCGTATAGCCGAAATGCAGATCCTCACAGCAAATGTCCGCATTCCGGGGGAAATCCTCCCCGCCGCGATCCTGGCTTTCAGGCAGATCCAGCAGCCGGAAAATTTTATCACTGGCTGCCATACCGTTCATTGCAATGTGGAAGTAGCTGCCCAGCATCCGCATGGGGATGAAAAACTCTGCTGCCAGCAGAATAATCGCCAGCGCACCGCTGAACGAAACATTGCCCTTCTGAAACTGAAGCGTTGCCACCACCAGGCCCAGTGCTGCGCCGCCGTAAGCAATCACATCCATCACGGTGATGGAATTCAGCTGCATGGTGAGCACCCGCATGGTAATGCGGCGGAACTGCTCTGCCTCGCGATTCATCTGTGCATGACGCAGATCATCGGTCTGGTAAATTTTAAGGGTAGTCAGCCCCTGCAAGTTTTCCAGGAATGTGTCACCCAGTGCCGTATACTCACCCCAGTATTTACCCAGCAGCTTTTTGGCAAATGTCTGCACTGCGGCAATGGTTACAGGGATCAGCGGCACACAAACCAGCAGCACCACTGCTGCCGGGAAATTGATAAAGCTCAGTACCACAAACAGCGTAAGCGGAGCCAGCATACTGTAGAAGAACTGAGGCAGATAGGAACCGAAATAGGTTTCCAGCTGATCCACGCCTTCCACGGCTACCTGTACCACCTCACTGGTGGCCAAATGCTGGCGATAGCTTCCGCCCAATGCCAGCAGCTTCTGGTAAATCATCTGCCGCAGACGGCCTTTTACCGCACGCGATGCCAGAAAGCTCTGCTTTGCGGCAGCTTTGGTGCAGAAAAAGCGTAGCACCATGGCACTCAAAGCAATCGCAGCCGCGATGATCAGATGCCGATACTCTGCTTTTCCCAAATACAGCAGACCCAAAAGCCAGGTCACTGCCAAAGTTGTTGCAATGTTGCCCAGCAGCCCCAGCCACTGAAACAGCACTGTTTTTTGAATGTGCTTTTTGCTCTCCGGCACAATGCCGATGAGCCGCTTATTAATCATCATCCTGCGTTCCTCGTTTTCCTATGGTTTAAGCCCGCCCGAACGGTTTTGCTGCCGCTTGTGAGGGGCAATCGTACAACCCCGGCAGCTTTTTTTCGCAAATAAAATCTGCGTCCTGCGAGATAGTCTTGGCTAACTCACAGGCAAAAAAGAAGCTGCCCGCAGGCAGTTAAACAAAGCTAACGATAGTATATCTTCCTTCACAATGCTTGTCAACAGAATATTTTTGTGTGTTTTCGCTTTCCATCATTCCACCGCAAGATACCTTTTTAAGATTTTCATGCAGATCTTCATCGAATATGGTATAATATTTTTGCAAAAATTGGTACAAAAGGAGCATCCTTCATGCAGAAAGTTGACCTTTTACAAGGGCCTATCACCCCTTCTCTGGCCAGGCTTGCTTTCCCCATTATGGGCACGGCAATGATTCAGATGGCCTATAACATGACTGATATGATCTGGATCGGGCGAATCTCCAGCAATGCTGTTGCTGCGGTGGGTGCTGCCGGTATGTATCTGTGGCTGGCAAACGGTCTGGTCACCGTTCCAAAGCTGGGCGGTCAGGTATGTCTGGCGCAGGCTCTTGGTTCCGGCAATCGTGACGAAGCAGCCCACACGGCGCAGGCTGCTCTGCATATGGGCATTTTGATGTTCCTTGTTTCAACACTGCTTTGTCTTTTCTTCAATCGGTCCATGATCGGATTTTTTGCATTGAATCAGGCTTCGGTGGTTCAGGATGCCCGCATTTATCTGGTCATTGTGGCACTGGGATTTGTTTTCACGTATCTGAATCAGGTATTCACCGGTTTGTTTACCGCTATGGGCGCCAGCACGGCAGTATTCCGCTCCACCGTGGTCGGTCTTGCGGCTAATATTGTACTGGACCCTCTGATGATTTTCGGAATCGGGCCCATTCCGGGCCTTGGCGTTGCCGGCGCTGCCATTGCTACCGTGTTTGCGCAGGGTCTGGTTTTTGCAATGTTCCTTGTGATGGCCCATCGGGAAGAAACCGTGTTTCCTTATATTCATCTGCTGCACCCCAGCCGCCTGAAGGATTGGGGAGCTATTACCCGAATTGGCGCCCCGCCGGCTATTCAGAGTATGTTCTTTGCTTCGCTGTCCATGGTAATTTCCCGTCTGGTTACCGGCTGGGGAGATGCTGCTGTAGCCGTTCAGAAAGTGGGCAGCCAGATTGAATCCATCAGCTGGATGACCGCCGAAGGCTTTGCTTCTGCTGTAAACGCCTTCATGGCGCAAAACTATGGGGCCGGACAAAAGGATCGCATCCGCCGGGGCTACTGGACCGGTGCACGGCTGATTGCACTCTGGGGTGTGTTCACCTCTCTGGTGCTGATTTTCCTGCCGCAGCCATTGTTCCGCCTGTTTATTCCGGAGCCTGAAATTCTGCCCATGGGTGTGGGCTATCTGCGCATTCTGGGCTTTTCGCAGATGTTCAGCTGCATCGAAATTGTGAGTGCCGGCGCTTTTCAGGGACTGGGGCACTCGGTTCCACCCACACTGTGCGGTATGCTGGGCAACCTGGCCCGCATTCCCATGGCACTGGCCCTGTCTGCCACCGCTCTGGGGCTGAACGGTATTTGGTGGGCCATTACCTTCTCCAGTATTTTCAAAGGTCTTTCGGTGTTTGTCTGGTTCTGCCTGTTCCTGCATCGCTTCATGCACCGTTCAACCGAACAGGCTTAACCCCCATCAACATTAAAAAGCACTTCGTTATACCGCTCTGCACGGTAAAACGGAGTGCTTTTTTCAGATCAATTATTTTTCCCGGTGCGGTAAAATTGATGCAATTTCCTTCCACAGGCCCAGCGGCAGCATCAGCACGCTATAAGCAGCACCGGTAATAGCCGCACCGATCAGCAGCTGCAAAAGCCCCTTTGAGATCGGCACCGCCGCCAGCACTCCCCGTGCCAGCAGGCCCGCAATCCCCAGCACCAGCGCCGGGCAAAGCACCCAGCTTCCCCACTTCATTCGCATCTGTACAGTTTGCAGCATACGCCGGGTATTTAATGTACAGGTAAACAGATTGGAAACCAGCATCACCAGCATGAATCCGTTCATTCCCAGCCGCGGAAGCAGGAAAATCACTCCACCAATGCGCAAAATGGAGTCCCACACACTGTAACGGAATGTAGCCATCTGCTGCCCCATTCCCTTTAAGACACCATCCACCATACTTTCCAGATACATCCAGGGCATCAGCGGGCCAAGCATCCGGATATAACTTCCCACCCGATCATCCTGATAAAGTAATGTGCCCAGCTCCGGTGCATACAGCGTACAAAGCCCTGCCATAAGCACCGCCACAGTCATTGTCAGGAACATCATGCGTTCGATCAAACGCTGCAAGGTACTGCGGTGATTTTGCAGATGCGCTGCTGTAATTTCAGGCATCAGCAGCGTGGACAGCGCCGTGAGAAACGAAAACGGGAAGAACAATACCGGCATTGCCATGCCTTTGAGCGCTCCATACTGTCCCAGCGCCTCCTGCCGATTTTCCAGGAACACAGCCAGGCAGGCGGGCACCAGCATATTTTCGGCTGCCTGCAATGCGCTTGCCAGACAGCGGCTGCCCTCCACTGGCCATAAAATAGCTTGCAGCCGCGCCGAAGCATCCTTTGGAATCCGAACCGGTGTACCGGACAGATTTTTGCGGTCCTTATAATAATACCGAAACATACACAGGCAGGAAAACACTTCGCTGACTGTATCTGCCAGCATAACCGCAGCGCAGGCAGGTCCTGACCCCAGTGCCAAAGCAGGGCGAATCATTGCCAGAACCAGCAAAATGCGCACAGCCTGTTCCATCAACTGCGATTTGGCGTTTGGAATCGTTTGTCTTCGGCCCAGAAAATATCCGCGCAGCGCCGCCGCCATTGCCATAAAAGGAAGACTGGGCGCCAGCACGCGCAGGCTGGACGCCGCACGCACATCCCCCAGCCAGAACCGGGCTGCGGGATCTGCCAGCAGGAACTGCGCTGCTCCCGCCCCAAATCCAAGCCAGAAAGCTGCCGCCAGTACTTTTTTCAATACGCCCTGCACTGCACCGGGGTCGCTGCGGCTCAGCTCTTCGGCCACCATTCGGGTGGATGCCACCGAAACGCCTGCGGTTGCTGCCGCGATTGAGAGATTATACAGCGAAAAAATCAGCTGATACAATCCCATTCCTTCCCCGCCCAGCTTGCCTGCAATGTATACGCGAAAACACATACCCACAAAGCGCAGAATCAGGCCGGAGCCGGTCAGGATTACCGCATTCTTCAAATAACTAGGTTTTTGCTCCATATGCCGCCCTCCGTTCGCCTTATTTCTATGCAAACACCTTGAAAGATAAGACCTAGGATTGTATCTTTTGCCAAGCTGTGGTATAGTTATTTTGTTACCGACTTTTCTTTGCCTTTTACGCATTTAAAAGGCGTCGGCAGCCATTTGATATCGAGCGTTGACACACATCGGATGTGTCGGCGAGCTTTGATAAGAAAAAGGAGAGAGAATCAATGAGCGAGTGTAATCACGATTGCAGCAGCTGTGCGCAGAACTGCAGTAGCCGCACTACGCCCCAGGACCTGCATGAGGCTCCCCACGCAATGAGCCACATCAAAAAGGTCATTGGCGTTGTGAGCGGCAAGGGCGGCGTTGGCAAGAGCATGACCAGCGCCATGCTGGCTGTGAGCATGCGCCGCATGGGCTACAAGGTTGGCGTGCTGGATGCTGATATTACCGGCCCGTCCATTCCCAAGCTGTTCGGCATTCACGGCCGCGCCATGGCTGATGGCGACGGCATTTGGCCCATCCAGAGCCACACCGGCATCGATGTGATGAGCGTCAACCTGCTGCTGGAGAATGAGGAAGATCCCGTTGTTTGGCGTGGTCCCATCATTGCCGGCGCTGTAAAGCAGTTCTGGCAGGAAGTTATCTGGAAGGATGTCGACTTTATGTTTGTCGATATGCCTCCGGGAACCGGCGACGTTCCCCTGACTGTCTTCCAGACTCTGCCTGTTGACGGCATTGTTGTTGTTGCCAGCCCTCAGGAGCTGGTAAGCATGATCGTGGCCAAGGCTGTAAACATGGCCACCATGATGCACGTTCCCATGCTGGGCGTAGTAGAGAACATGAGCTACATCGCCTGCCCCGACTGCGGCAAGCACATCCAGCTGTTCGGCGAAAGCCACGTGGACGAGATTGCTGCAAAGCACGGTCTGCCCGTTCTGGCTAAGGTTCCTGTGGATCCCAAGCTGGCTGCTCTGGCTGATGCCGGTGCAATCGAGCAGTTCCAGGGCGATTACCTGGACGAAGCCGCCAAGGCTGTGGCTGCTCTGCTGGGCTGATTGCTCTGCAAACCGTCCTTTTTGCTGAATCGGACAATATTGAAAAGCGGCGCACTGCAAATGAGCAGTGCGCCGCTTTTGTGATTATCTGCCGGAGATGCGCTTAAACAAAACCACCGATGTACGGCCTTGTGCAGGCAGGTTTCATCGGTGGTTTCTTTATGGTTTGTAATTCTGAATCAGCATTCGGTGAGCCAGTAGTGTACACAGTACGGTTCCAGTCGGCTTCCACCGCTGAAATCGTGGTCTTCTCCGGTAAGCAGGTCCACTGCGTGCCCTGCCTGAGCATCAAAGTGTGCCCAGAATTCTTCACCAGACGCATTGACGGCCACCAGCACCCGCTGATGCTCGGATCTGCGCTCAAAGATGATCTGTTGATTTGTCAGCAGCACATTGCGGTATCCGCCCCAGCACAGTGCTTCGCTGTTTTTATGCGCCTGAGCCAGTGCTGCAATCCACTGTGTCAGCTGGTTTGCCTGCGGAACTGCAATTTCCGGGCGCAAATCTGCATCACTGCCGCTGCCTTTGGTGCCCGCAATTCCCCATTCACTGCCGTAGTAAATTGTCGGTACGCCGGGCATACCAAACAGCAAGCCGTATGCCGGGCACAGATGCTGCTGATTTTGCAGGATAGATGCAATGCGGGTCACATCATGGTTATCCAAAAAGGCCAGTAAATGCGCACCCTTGTACAAAGTCCAGGGCTCCGGGCCAAACTGCCGGGCCAGGCTGTGCCCGATTTCAAACATATTCATACTGTTAAAGCTGGAGTACAGCCCTTTATAGCACTCATAATTTGTAACCGAGTGGCACATTTCGGGATTCATCCAGCGGTTATAATCGCCATGCAGTGTTTCGCCCATCAGCACAAAATCCGGCTTCAGGCTTTGCGTAAAGCTGCGCAGCTGCCTGAGATAGTCTTCCGACAGACAGTAGGCCACATCGAGCCGAAGCCCGTCAATGTCAAACTGCTCCACCCAGGAGCGGATTGCAGAAAACTGATGCTCCACCACTGCCGGGTTTTGCAGGTTCAGCTTTACAAGCTCCTGATGGCCCTCCCAGCCTTCGTACCAGAAGCCATCATTATAGCCGGTGTTCCCATCAAAGCTGATATGAAACCAATCTTTATAAGGGCTTTCCCATTTCTTTTCGCACACATCCCGGAACGCCCAAAAGCCACGGCCCACATGATTGAACACACCATCCAGCATCACCTTTATGCCTGCATCATGGAGTGCCCTGCACACCTGTGCAAACTCCTGATTGCTGCCAAGGCGGCAGTCCAGCGTATTGTAATCCCGGGTATCATAGCCATGCTTATCGCTTTGAAATACCGGATTAAATAAAACGGTGTTGGCACCGCAGTCTTTGATATGCTGTACCCAATCCAGCACACGCAGAATCCGGGGCTGCTGCCTGCCATCGTTTTCTGCCGGAGCACCGCAAAGCCCCAGCGGATAAATCTGATACACCACAGCCTGATCGAACCACATTGCACATTCCTCCTGTCGGGACTTTGCCGCCGAAAAGCAGCTTGCCCTTTAATCCGTATAGGGCGCATAGCCCTGATCGGCCACAAAGCTGATGCTCTGCACCAGGCTGCCGCTGGCGGCATCCACCACAACCACGCTGACGCCCTCGTGGTCCAGCAGCACCTCCTGGTCATTCAGCCGCACACTGGCCATCTTTCCGTCATTTTCGGCGGTCAATGTCCAGTTTTCACCCTGCATCGTTTTGTGCAGGGCTTCATGATTCTGTCCTGTCTGCTGCGTCTGAATCTGTCCATTCTGCATCACAGCAAGGCTATAGCGTCCACTCTCTTCAAAGGGCGCAGCATCCAGCCCATATTTTTCAAAGGCCTGTACCATTTGCGCTGCATCCGATGCCGCCAGATTGCCGCGGGCCAGTACCAGTGTTGCATAGTCCGGATTCATTGCCCGGCTGAGCAGCTGTGTCAGCTCCGATGTGAGCTTTACTTCCATATCCTGTTTGCTTTTGCTTTCGGCCTTTACCGCCTGTGCCCAGGCCGCATAGTCGGGATCTGCCCGATGATCCGGCAGATCAAAATTCTGCGCCAGCCAGCTGCCCAGGTGCGCACTGATTTTTTCAGCACCCCGATAATTTACATGGGCGTGCTCTGCCATATCCGTATTCCAATCAAAGCCCGCCTCATCCGCAGTGGCCTGGTTAAAGTAATCCACCACCGGCACATTGTTTTCCCGGCAGTAATCATATGCCTGCTGATAGATACCAAATTCCTCCGGGCTTGCCACATACGGCAGTGACAGCAGCACCAGCTGGAAGCCTTCTTTTTTAGAAAGTTCCACAAATTTTTGCAGATATTCCATGCAAACCGGTTCCATCAGGCCATTGGATGCGGCATCCGCCGGCATATAAACCGGGTCAAAGCCTTCTGTTGTATAAAGCGGGCCATAGCCCTTTGCGGTGGAGTAATAATCCCTGAGCGGCCAGAGCAAATCTTCTTTGGTCACCACTTTCCAGCGATTGTGATGCTCCAGCAGGGATGCGTACCGATAAAACGGCCGATGGTCCGTCTGACAACGGCTCATGGCCATCGCCAGCTGAATTCGGTTCAGGCTGGGCGGAATGAGCAGTGACCACTGATTGCTCACATTGTTGATATCCACATCCGATATATAGGTGTGGCCGTATACAAGACCGAAGGAATCCAGCACTACCACTTTGGGCTTTTGGGTTTTCAGCCCCTCCAAAAGATAGTGGTAGCTGGTCCAGATGGGCTGGCTCCAGCTATAAAGCACATGACCGGTAAAGCCCTGCTGCTCATAAATCTGCGTAGGCGAAACAGCCGCATTGCTGTGGCTGCCGCCCAGGTACAATACGTCAATGGTATTACGGGGTTCCTCGTAAAAACTGAGGATGGTTCCGCTTTTATCCCAAAGCACCCGATCCACATAAACAATCATCAGCCCTGCCAGCAGGCAGAACACCAGAAACCGGGCAAGATTTTTTTGCCATGTTTTCCATTTCGGCACGTGCGTATATCCCCCTTTTCTTTAAAACTGGAAGTAGATAAAGGGCTTTTCCACGTAGCCCGCACCATACATACCAAATACCACGATCGCCAGAATGGCAGCCAGCAGCAAAATCCACTGCTCTGCCAGCGGCTTTTTCATCAGCAGCGGCGTAAGCGGCCCATGCTTTTTACGCAGAGCATCGCAGAATATCAGCACCGCTGCGGCCACAACTGCAACCCAGAAATCAGCAGCATCAATGCCCAGGCCCTCGAAGCCCTGACCACCGAAGGGGGCCGGACTCCAATGAAACAGGCCCTTATACACAGCGGCTGCCTGAGTGACGGTTTCCGCCCGGAACACCACAAATGCAAGGCTGGTAAAGCCGAAGGTAAGCAGGGTGCACAAGGCCCGGTGCAGTGTGCTCTGCCGATCAATATGCAGCGCATTGCAGAGCTGTCCGCGCAGATTTCGGGTCAGGCGGGAAAGCACACTGTACAATCCATGGGCTGCGCCCCAGAGCACAAAGGTCCAGGCGGCACCATGCCACAGGCCGCTGACCAGAAACACGATCATCAGGTTAAGACAGGTACGGGCCGTGCCGCGGCGGCTGCCGCCCAAAGGGATATAAAGGTAGTCCTGAAACCAGCTGGAAAGGCTGATATGCCAGGAATCCCAAAATTCTCCGATGGAGGCTGCCAGATACGGGCTGCGGAAGTTCTCCATGAGCTGAAAGCCCATGATCCGGGCTGCACCGATGGCAATATCGCTGTAACTGGAAAAATCGCAGTACAGCTGCAATGCAAAAAACACCACTGCCAGCAACAGCGATACCGTACCAAATGCTGTGGGGTCCTGATAAACGGCATCCACCAGCAGCGCCAGACGATCTGCCAGCAGCAGCTTTTGGATGTAACCCCATAACATTTGAATTAAGCCGGATTTCATTTCCTCATAGCTAAAACGATGCACGGTTTTAAACTGAGGCAGCATATTGGCACTGCGCTCAATGGGGCCCGCCACCAACTGAGGAAAGAAGCTGACAAACAGCGCATAGGTTAAAAAGCTGCGCTCCGCCGGGATCGTGCCGCGGTATACATCCACTGTATAGCCGATGGCCTGGAAAATGTAAAAGCTGATTCCCACCGGCAGCAGCAGCGAAAATCCGCTGAAGGCGCCTTCCAGCCCCAGCGCCGAGCGCAGGGCATTCAGATTTTCCACCATAAAATTGGCATATTTAAAAAGCGCAAGCACCGATAAATTGGCAGCCAGCGAAAGACCTACGGCCCATTTTTTACCTGCTGTGGTTTTTGCCCGCGCCACTGCAAGACCTGCCGCCCAGGTAACACCTGTGCTGAACAGCATGAGCAGTGCGTATTTGGGATTCCAGCACATATAAAAGAAATAACTGGCCGCAAGCAGCATGGGGTTGCGCAGCTTATGGGGTAAAATCCAATAGGCCAGAGCCACCGCCGGAAAAAACACGGCAAATTTGATTGAATTGAACAGCACCGGCCGTCCCTCCTAAAAATCAGATACGGTATTATTTTACAGCTTTTAGCGGCGGTAAGTCAAATTAAGATTCTGTGTTTCTTTCTGGCTGCGTGCCGGCAAATATGCTATAATGGCGCTGAACGGCTCATGCCCGTTTTTTTGCCGTATATCGTATTAAAGAAAGGATGAATCTCCGATGGAACACTCGCGCAAGGATCTGACCGGCCACCTGGCAGCTCTTTTCACCGTGGTGCTTTGGGGAAGCACTTTTATCAGTACCAAAGTACTGCTTCGCAGTTTTGGGCCGGTTGAAATCCTTTTTTGCCGCTTCCTTTTGGGCTATGTTGCACTGTGGATTGTATGTCCACATCCCGCAAAAGGGTTCGGCCGCACACAGGAACTTCTGTTTGCCGGTGCCGGATTCAGCGGCGTAATGCTGCACTATCTACTGGAAAATGTAGCTTTGAGCTACACCTCCGCCAGCAATGCAGGCATTTTGGCCTCCACTTCGCCTTTATTTACTGCGCTGTTTGCTTTTTTCCTTTTAAAAAGCGAGCGGCCCGGTTCCAACTTTTTTGTCGGATTTGCATTTGCCATTGCAGGCATCGCAATGATTACACTTGGCAGCGGAGAGGCCGGCAACGGCAGCCTTTTGGGCGATATGCTGGTGCTGATTTCTGCTGCAGCCTGGGGCATTTACGCCATTCTGACCCGCAAAATCGGTGACAGCGGCATTGATCCGCTCTTGATGACCCGCCATATCTTTGGATATGGGCTGCTCTTTATGCTGCCTGCACTGCCCCTGATGGGCTTTTCGCCGGACCCTGCCCAGCTTCTGGTTCCAACCAATCTGTTTAATCTTGCCTATCTGGGCATCGGCGCATCGGCCGCCTGCTTTGTCACCTGGAATGTGGCAGTGAAGCATTTGGGTGCCGTAAAAACCAGCAGCTATCTGTACACTGTGCCCCTGGTCACGGTGACGGCCTCTGCTTTCATTTTGAATGAACGTCCCACGCCTATGGTGTTAGGCGGCGCTCTTCTGACCCTGCTGGGCCTGATTTTGTCCGAGCGAAAAATTGCCAGACACCGCAACGCCTAACTTTTCGGTTGATTGCAAAAATGCCCCGAAGCCGTATTGCTTCGGGGCATTTTTATATTTTTGTACGCTTAATGCCAGCCTAACCGGCGCAGTACCTCTTCCGGCTTTACTTCAAAGCAGCTTGCGCCGCCGTGCCGTCTTCCAGCCAGGCTATACGATACCGTTCGCTCAGGCTGCCCTTTGCTGCCGTCCGTTTCGTGCGGAGTGGATTTCCACACCCTGCGGCGTATCCGAAATTACAACATTGCCCAGCTGGTCCGTGCGCAGCACCTGCGTGCCGACTGCGGCAAACGAATCCAGCGCTTCCGGGTCCGGATGTCCATAGCTATTGTCCAACCCGCAGCTGATAACCACGTACTTCGGGTCCGCTGCACGCAGGAACTCCGGCAGATTGGACGTGTCAGAACCATGATGTCCCGCTTTGAACACGATAACGCTCAAATTCAAGCCACCCTGAAGAGCGTTCTCCTCCACTGCTTTTTCGCCGTCGCCTGTATCCAAAAAGGTCAGGCCGCAGCCATCAAAGCGAAGAACCGGCGAAATGTCGTTCCATTCATCGGTTTCAACGCCCGCCCGGAGCACCGTCAATTTACCTGTGCCCACCGGAAAGGTCTGGCCGATCTGGGCCGTAACTGCGGGAACGCCCTGCTCTTCAATTTCGACGAGCACACGTTCCAGTGTATAGGAAGGTGCTTCGTCTGACTTTGCAAAATCCGGCAGCAGAACCTGCTCCACCGGCAAATGACGCAGCACCGCTCGCATGGAACCGATATGATCCCCATGGGGATGCGTCATCACCAGCAGTTTCAGGGATTGTACACCCAGACTGTCCAGATAATTCAGGAGATCCGTTTCAGCCTCCCGCGTTCCCGCGTCAATCAGACAAAATTCGTTATCCTGCTGTATCAGCACTGCATCTCCCTGCCCCACATCAATAAAATGCAGAGCAGTGTCCCCTGCTTTGGGACAAATGGGAACACCTGCCGCCTGAAATCCCAACGCCTGATAGAGCTTTGTCCAATCCTGCGGGCTCATGCTGTCCCCGGCTACGATGATTACGCCGAAGGCCAGTAAGGCAGTACCACCGCCCACCAGCCACCGTCTCAGCGTCGTTTTGAAGTTTTTCTGCTTTGGCTGTGCTTTCCTGCACCGCGTTTTTCCTGCTGCCATTGCTGCTTCCTTCCACCGACCGGACGTTTGCCGGTATTGCCCGGCAGATTCAGCACAGGTCCTTCTTTGCGGCGCTGCTGCCGCACGGCAGTGGGTGCCAGCAGCGGAATCAGATCCTCACGGTGCGTCATGTGCAGCGCTTTGACAACCTTTTCTGCATTGCGCGGCTCATAGTATTGCAGCAGCGCTCTTTGCAGGGCTTTACCCTCCGGGCTTTTTTCCACAAACACAGGCTTGAGCGTGTAGGGGTCCAGACCGGTATAGAACATACAGGTGGACACCGTACCCGGAGTGGGATAGAAATCCTGCACCTGTTCCGGGCGCATATGGTGCTTATAAAGATACTCTGCCAGAATCACGGCATCCTGCAACGTGCTGCCCGGATGGCTGCTCATCAGGTAGGGCACCAGATACTGTTTTTTGCCCGCCTTACGGCTGAGCTCATAAAAGCGCTTGGAAAATTTATTGAACACTTCCACCGGCGGCTTACCCATATAGCGCAGGGTATTGGGTGCACAATGCTCCGGTGCCACCTTCAGCTGACCGGACACGTGATGCTCCACCAATTCCTTGAAGAAGGACTCATCCTTATCCCAAATCAGATAGTCGTAGCGAATACCACTGCGGATAAAGACCTTTTTTACGTCGGGAAGCGCACGCACACGGCGCAGCATTCCCAGATATTCCTGGTGATCCACCCGCAAATGCGGGCAGGGGCTGGGTGCCAGACACTTCTTTCCGCCCTGACACATTCCCTCCTGCATCTGCTTGCCGCAGCTGGGTGTGCGGAAATTCGCCGTGGGACCACCCACGTCATGAATGTATCCCTTGAACCCGGGGGCCTGTGTGATCTGCTTTGCTTCTTCCACTACACTGTCGGCACTGCGGCTGGTCACCATACGGCCCTGATGCAGCGTAATGGCACAGAAGTTGCAGCCGCCGAAACAGCCGCGGTTGTGGATGATGGAGAACTCCACTTCTTCCAGACCCGGCACGCCGCCCAGCGCATCATAGCTGGGGTGCGCACGGCGGGTAAACGGCAGTGCATACACCGCATCCAGCTCCGGCCGGTACAGCGGACGGGCCGGCGGATTCTGCACCAGATAGCCGTTCTTCTGCTTCTGCACCACGATCTGACCGCTCACCGAATCCTGGTTATCCATCTGGATACGGCAGGCCCGGGCATATGCGGTCTTATCGCTGCTCACCTTGGAGAAGCCTGCGCACTCCACATATTTTTCAGGCAGATGCTCAAAATCGGTCATGTAGCAAATACCATTCAGGTCTGTGATGCCGGCGGCAGGCTCACCCGCTGCCAACCGACGGGCAATCTCCCGCGTTTGACGTTCCGCCATGCCGAACACCACAATATCTGCACCTGATGACTCCATAATACTGGGCATCACTGTATCATCCCAGTAATCGTAATGGGCGAAACGGCGCAGTGAAGCTTCCAGGCCGCCCAATACCACCGGAAGATCCGGATAGGCCTGCTTGGCCATATGCGTATAAACCGTTGCGCAGCGATCCGGTCGCTTTCCGGTCACGCCGCCGGGCGTATATTCATCCACCGAGCGGCGAATTTTTGCCACCGAATAATGTGCAACCATGCTGTCCACATTGCCGCCGCCGATGAAAAAGCCGTACTTGGGACGGCCATATTCCTTCATGCTTTCGCAGGTGGTAAAATCCGGCTGGCTGATATAGCCAATACGATAACCCTCATCTTCCAGCACGCGGCCGATGATGGCCGCACCAAAGCTGGGGTGATCCACATAAGCGTCACCGGTCACAACTACAAAATCCAGCTGATCCCAGCCACGCGCTTCCATGTCTGCCCGGCAAAGGGGTAAAAATTCCTGATATTCAGCCATCGCGGCTCCTCCTTTTTTGGGCGGGATCAGATCTCGTCCGGCACCGGCCCCTTATCATTGATGTTCATTTCAATCCATTGCTGGCGATTAATCAGCACCTCGCGGGGCTTTGCGCCCTGATAGGGTCCGATAATTCCCATCTCTTCCATTTCGTCCATAATGCGGGCAGCACGGGCATAGCCCAGCTTACAGCGGCGCTGCAGCAGGCTGGTACTGGCCTGTCCGGCATCAATAACCACCTGAGCGGCCTGTTCGAGCATGGGGTCATGCTCATCGCTGCCCTCACTGCCACCCTCGGCAGCCTTTTCAGGCACTGCACGCTTTTCCATTTCGGCAATCATAGCCTCGTTATACTGAGCGGTACTGCCCTGCTTAATGAAGTCCAGCACAGCACTGATCTCTTCATCCTTGACAAACGTGCCCTGAATACGAATGGGCTTGGATGCGCCCACCGGCAAAAAGAGCATATCGCCCATACCCAGCAGCTTTTCGGCGCCGCCGCTGTCCAGAATTGTGCGGCTGTCCACCTGGCTGGACACGGCAAAGGCAACGCGGCTGGGAATATTGGCCTTAATCAGGCCCGTGATAACGTCCACACTGGGGCGCTGCGTTGCAACAATCAGATGCATACCCGCTGCGCGGGCCTTTTGGGCAATGCGGCAGATATAATCTTCCACTTCCTTGCCGGCCACCATCATCAGGTCGGCCAGCTCATCGATGATAATTGCGATATACGGAAGTTTTTCCAGGCTTTCATCCATCTGTGCAAGCTTATTGAAGCTGCGGATATCACGCACATTGTTTTCAGCGAACAGATGATAGCGCCGCTCCATTTCCGCCACAGCGCTGCCCAGGGCACCCGCTGCCTTGCGGGGCTCTGTCACCACCGGCATCAGCAGATGTGGAATGCCGTTATACTCTGCCAGTTCTACCACCTTGGGGTCAATCAGAATCAGCTTTACATCCTCCGGGCTGGAGTTGTACAAAAAGCCCATGATGATGCTGTTCACGCACACCGACTTACCGCTGCCGGTACTGCCTGCAATCAGCAGATGCGGCATTTTGCACAGGTCTGCCACCTGCGCTGCACCGGCAATATCCTTGCCCAGTGCCAGCGGCAGTGCCGACGTGCTCTTCTGATAGGCCGGAGATTCCAGAATTCCGCGAATTCCCACCGGGCTTTTGATGCGGTTGGGCACCTCGATACCAACGGCCGGTTTGCCGGGGATCGGGGCTTCAATTCGCACACCGGCACTGGCCAGGTTCAGCGCAATATCGTCCGCCAGGCTGGTGATGCGGCTGATCTTAACGCCTGCCTGAGGCTGCAGCTCATAGCGCGTGACTGTGGGGCCACGGCAGATATCCAGCACGCGGGTGCGCACGCCGAAACTATCCAGCGTTTTAACCAGCAGGTCTGCGTTGTTTTTCAGTTCTTCCTGAGCACCGGGGTCCTCACCCACATCATTCTTTTCAAACAGATCCAGCGGCGGGAACTGATATACCGGTGCCTGTTCTGCTTCCGGCTCGCCGGCCTGCTTTTCTGCCTCGCGGGCAGTTTCGGTCTGAATCAGTGCAGAGGGCTGCAGCGGCTGCTGATCCGGCTGAATCGCCTTGCGAATCAGGCTTTCCAGTTCCGGCTCGGTAACCTCTTCCATAGCCGGGGCGGGCATAGTGGTGGAAATGGCTGTTTCAAAGCCCTGTTCCACAGGTTCTTCCTCGGCAGGCTGCACAGGCTCATTCTCAATGACCGATTCCTGCTCCTGCCGTGGACGCGGCGGGAACATTCCAAACGTGCCGCCCGGACCCACCAGGGGCTTCTCGGGCATGGGTTCCAACTCCACATCGGTTTCGGACACAGGGTCCGGTCCCAAATCAATGTCCACTTCCGGACGGCGCTCTTTGCGAATCAGCTGCGGCAGCGGACGGCGCTCTGCCAACCGAGCTGCCGGGCGGCCATATGCTTCCTGCTCCGGTTCCTCGTTCTCCTGCTCCTGCTCAGCCAGCTCCTGCTGCAAAAGCCGCTGCTCCTGGCGCTGCTGTGCACGCACATCGTGTGCATCCCGGCGATCATTCAGCCAATCGGAACCAATCTGCCACAGGTCTGCGGGGGTGACACCTGCAACCAGCATCACGCCGGCTCCCACCAGCACCAGCAGAATGATATTCGCTCCGGGACGGCCGCACAGCGCCAGCATGGTTCCGCCGAACAATCCGCCCAGCACACCGCCGCCCAGAATGGAGTTTTGCCCATTTTCATAAAGAGCTGCCACGGTTTCCTGATAGCCCATGCCGGTAAGATCCAGCTTTGAAAATACCACCAGCGTGCCGCACACAAACGCCAACAGCGCAAGATCTTTCAGGCAGCGCTGTAAAATCGGCTGTTCCAGCGCCACCAGCACAGCCCAGTACAGCACGAACACACCCAGCGCATAACTGGTTACGCCAAATACGCCCCGCAAGGCGTTGTGAATCCAGTTCCAGGCAGATTCGCCGGGAACAAACGCCACCGCCAGAAGAATCAGGCCCTGGGCGAACAGCAGGATGCTCCAGGTGCGATCCAACTCCGGCTTCGGCCTTGCCGGCTTGCGGCCGGGGCTCCGCTTGCTGCTGGGCTTACGGCCCGCTGTGCTGCTGCGGGAAGCAGGTTTGGTATTTTTCTTCTTTGTTGCCATTCCCTTTTACCCTACCTTATCCAAAAAGTTTTACCGAAAGAAAAAGCGCTGACGAGGGAACTCTGCCCCCGACAGCGCAAAAAATTCCGTATACATTGTACCACCAAACAGCCCACTTGTAAAATGGACCGCAGCCTCATCAGCCCTTGCGGTACAGCTCCGACAGCTCCAGATATTCCTCTGCGTTTGTCCGCAGGGACTGCAGCTCCTCTTCCGTCAGCGGACGGACCACCTTTGCCGGAACACCCAGCACCAGCGAGCCGGAAGGAATCACTGTTTTTCCGGTAACAAGGGCACCTGCGCCAATCAGGCAATCATCACCGATTTCGGCAAAATCCAGAATAACTGCATTCATGCCCACAATAACACGATTGCCCACTGTGGCACCGTGCACAATGGCATTATGCCCCACACTGACCTCTTCGCCGATACGAATAAAATGTCCGCCGCCGGCATGAAGCGTGGCATTGTCCTGAATATTGCTGTTTTTTCCGATATAAATAGGCGTATCATCCGCACGAAGCACCGCGCCGTACCACACCGAAGTGCCTTCTTCCAGGGTTACATCCCCTACAATCGAGGCATTGGGAACGATATATGCGGTGGGGTCCACCTTGGGGCTTGCGCCGTTTACGCTTTGGAACATGTTGTTTCTCCTTCATTGTTTTCGTTTTCTGATTCTTCGCAGACGATGCCCTTCTGCTCCCGTTTTTTCTGCTCCCGCCAGGCCGTGGCCTGCTTTGCAAGAATATACAGAGCCGATGCAGAGGGTACGCCCAGCAGCATACCGCCGATGCCGCCCAAACTGCCGCCCACTGTTACTGCGGCCAGCACCCACATGGCAGGAAGGCCCAAAGAAGAACCTACCACTCTGGGATAGATCAGGTTGCCCTCCACCTGCTGCAAAATCAGCAGGTAAATGATAAAGATGACCGCCTTCAGCGGGTCCACGGTCAAGATCATAAATGCACCCACCGACGCACCGATAAAGGCACCCACAATGGGAATCATGGCCGTAACGCCCACCAGTGCACCTACCATGGGCGCATAGGGCAGACGCAGCAGCAGCATACCACCTGTGCACAAGCTGCCCAGGATGATTGCTTCCACCGTTTGTCCTGTCACAAATTTGCGGAAGGAAAGATTGAACACTCCTGCAACATGGATTGCTACATTGGCAAACTGATCCGGCAGCCAGGCCAGCAGAAGCCGGCTCACCTGACGTTTCAGCGTTTCTTTATTCATTAAGATGTAGATTCCGAAAACAAACGCCACCGCCAGATTTATAATGGTGCTGCCCACCGAGCTGACGATATTCACAGTGGATCCCATAATGCCCGCGGCACCGGCCTGTGCCCATTTGATCAGGTTTGCCTGAATATCATTCCAGTTCATCTCAAGCTCTGACAAAAATACGCCGATCTGACTTTGTGCGGCTTCGTTATTTTCCAGCCAGTGCTGCAGCGTATCCACCGTCTGCCGGGCACCACGGCCCAGCACAACAAATGCTTCGCCCAACTCGGGAATAACCATTCCCACCACCGCACTGAACACGCCGAAAATTACAACCAGCGCCAGCACAATGCACAGCGGGCGCCGCATGGCCTGTAAGCGTGGATTCTTGCTGCTGCGGAAAAGCCGCTGTTCCAGCGGGCGCAGCGGCACATTGATAATCAATGCAATGACCACACCGATCACCAGCGGCAGCAGCAAATGCAGCAGCCAGGTAAATGCCATCCAGATCTGGGCAATGTGCTGGATTCCTAAAAACACCAGCACATAGAGCGTCAATATTTTCAAAACCCATTTAATGGTAGACTTTTGTATTTTGGGATCTTGCATAATGTCCGTCCCTTTCCTGCTCTCAAATCGAGCAACTGTCGTCCTGCGTCGAATGTATAACATGATAATTCAGATCGGCCTGCACGTCAATGCATAAATTGCCGAAACCTGCTGATCTGTTTTCGGTTTACATAGAATAAGCGGACCCCCGCTGTTTTCAGCAGGGTATCCGCCCTTGGTTATTTCTTTTGTGCGTTTTCCGGGACTTCCGGGTTTTTGGCGAACAAGTTCATTCGTTCAGCCGGCAAACCAAACAGCATGGATGCACCCAGCCAGACGATCGCATTAAAATAGGCATAGTACGAGAACAGCTCAAACATTCCGAATGCCAGCATTCCCATATAGATAATCAGTTCTGCCCATGCCTGCCGCTTATAAAGCCGATGAACCATCCATACTGCAAAGATCAGGGTGATCACCAGGCTGATCAGGCCCAGCTTATACAGGGTTTCAAAAAAGATGTTTTCCGCCGTGGACAATTCCGCCGTATAGCGATTAGCGGTTACAATCAGCTCAATGGGGAAGGTTTTAAAAGCCCGGCTGCAAAGATCCAGACGGCCCGTAGAGTAGTAATTCAGCTTAGCCCAGATCGAACTGTCCGGGTTGTACAGAGCAGATACTATAAACCACAGCGCACATCCGATCAAAGGGCTTGCCATGCACAGCCACTTCATCACAGAAGACTTAAAGAACCGGGGTGCAAAGCGGTAAATCAGGTACATCAGCACCGCCACAGCAATCGCCACTACGCCGCCTTTGCATTTCAGCACTACGATGAATACATAGATCATCAGTGCCAGCAGCGGAACGCTCACCTGCCATTTCAGCTTATGGAAGTTGAGCATGAACAGTGCTGCTGCAACATCGCTCAGGAACATGGCCGCCAGATTTACATTTGTAAAGCCAAATGCCGTGCCTACATACACACCCGGAACAAAACTCAGATACGGTCTGATGATTCCAAGGCCGGACAGTACCGCCAACACCACAGAAAACGCGATGATCACTGCGGTAAACACTTTTAATGTACTGCGCAGATCCATGTCCTTGGCAGCCACAACCATCAGATAGCAAATGATCATCATATGGTATGGAATTGTAATCTGTGCGGCAAAGAACGGCAAAAGAATGATGCCTGCCGTAAACAGCTGCCGGTACGAATACTGTGACAGCAGTATAATTTTTGCCTGCAGCAACAGCATTGTCAGGTCAAACATCACTGCCTGAATCATCGTGGTATTTTCAATCGTGCTGTAACCAAGCATCAACCGCAGAGTAAAAACGGCCACTGCGGCTGTAAAACACCACTGTGCAGCCTTTTGCCGCAGTTCTTTGTGTGCCGGGCCGCCGATCCAATGCTCAGTCCCCCACAGAACACGTACCAGACTTGTCTGCCCGGACACTGCCTGCTGACGGGCCCACAGTACATCCAGGACAAACAGCACTGCGGCAATCAGCCCATACGGCAGAACCAGCCAGCGAAACGGAATCAATGTCATATTATTCTCCTTATTATGAATACCCCTGTCGGGCTTCAATCCAATTTTATACCGTCTTATTATAATACTCTACTGCGCTCTTATCCGTCAAGAACGCCCTCTTTTCGCACATTTGCTTTTGTGGTATACTACCTTCGGTAAAGGAGGTAATCGGATGCAAATTCAGCTCCTGTCCTCGCAGGGATTTTATAAACAGACGCCCCCGGGCGGCAATGTCTGGGGCTTGGAAAAGGATCGTGCTCTGATTGGGCATTGTCTTGTACAAAACGTCCGCTCTTCTGCCGCAGACCCTCTCTGGGAGCTGCTGGACTTTCAGATCGACGAAGAATGGCGCGGCAAAGGATACGACACCTACTTTTTCAAGCAGCTGCTGCGCACATTGGGCGCAGAACTTGCTGTTTGGGTTTCTCCGGAGCAGGCATCGGCCTTTTTTGCACGATTTGGCTTTGTGCCGGACGGGCAGACTCGCTGTGCTGCCAATGGAGAACTCATGCGCCGTATGGTACGCTGGCAGGAGCCGCAAATCAACGCACTGAGCATTGCACACGACTTTCTGACTGCCCGGGTGCGTCCCGGCAGTTTTGTCATTGACGCAACCGCCGGCCGCGGACGGGACACCGCCTTTCTATGCCGCCTGACAGGCCCCACCGGCCGGGTACTGGCCATTGACATTCAGCAGGAAGCCGTGGATGCTACCACTGCCCTGCTGCACCAGAAGGGATACGAAGATTTCGCACAGGCTGTGTGTGCAAGCCATGCAGATCTGGATCAGTTTGCCGCGCCCGGCACTGTGGATGCGGTCATGTTTAATCTGGGATACCTGCCCGGCGGAGATCACAGCCTGTTTACAGAAAGCAGCGTGAGTCTTCCTGCTATCCAAAAAGCGCTGAATCTGCTGCGTCCCGGCGGTGTAATGACCGTATGCATCTATCACGGCGGGCCACAGGGCGAAGAGGAAAAGGACGCATTGCTGCCTTTTTTAAAAAGCCTTGACCCCCAGCGCTACACTGTACTGATTACCGGTTTTCCCAATCGGACCGGATGCTGGCCCATTCCGGTCTGCATCATCAAACATCATGCCTGAGAAAGGAAACAAACACTATGGATCAAAACGCACTGAATATTGAACTCAACGCCTTTATGCATCACAACGGCATCTGCGTAGAAGAATTTGATGCCGAACACGCTGTAGTAACCGCCAATGTGCAGGATTTTCTGCTGAACCCCTATGGTTCTGTCCACGGCGGTGTCTACTATACTATGATGGACATTGCTGCCGCTGTAGCTGCAAGACATGACGGTCCCCGCTATGTCACTCTGGACAGCAGCAACCATTTCTACAAGAGCGCCACTGCCGGTCGGCTGATTGCCACCAGCCACGTAATTCACCGTGGCCGAACGATCTGCACTATGGGTACGGATGTCCGCGATGAAAACGGCAAGCTGCTGGCTGACGGAACTTTCACCATGTTTCGTCTGAATGATTAAGTCTACCGGGAGTGATCTGGCTATATGTCTGCACTGCTGATTCTTTTTCTTTTGTGCCTTTTTTCTGCCGGTTTAAGCACCGCCCTGCGCTGCCGCGCAGAAGAAGGTTTTGCACTGTCAACCCTGAGTCTGATACTGGGCAGCTATCTGTTTGCGCTGGCCGGTCTGCTGCCCTATTCGGGTCTGCTTTTATGGATTCCGGCACTTTGCTCCGGTATCTTTTTGCTGATCGTTGCTCTGCGCAAAGAAGCTCATCGTCTGCTTTCACCTCTGGGCGGTGTTCTGCTTTTTTGGGCTGCCGGGCTTGTACTTTGGTGGCTCTGCCGCGGATGTGCCCTGTCCGATTGGGATGATTTTTCCCACTGGGGAAGCTCTTTGAAAATCACCTGCACCACCGGTGCGCTGTACACCGCCCCCTCCTCTTCGGATGCCTTTAAATCCTATCCCCCCGCAGCTGTTTTGTGGGAAGCACTGCTGATGTTCAGCGCTCATACAGGCTACCGCGAGGATCTGGCTTTGTTTTTTCACGGACTGCTGGCACTGAGCCTGCTGCTCTACCCTTTAAAAGCCATTGCCGAAAAGCAGCTTGGGCGCAGAGCCTTATGCTATGTACTGCTGCTGGGTTTTACGGCTGCGCTTTATCCCCGGGGACTTTATATGCTGGGCGTAGATGTTCTGCTGGGCATTTTTGCTGCACTGATTCTGCTGGCTGAATTTCTTCCCGGTGAAAATCGACTTGCCGCCGCCGTACAGATTCTGGGCTGTTTCGCCCTTTGCCTTGTGAAAGGTTCCGGCTTCGGCCTTGCCCTGATGGCCGCCGCAGCTGTACTGGTACACCGCTTATGCGGTATACGCCACAGCTCCGGCAGTGCCTTTCGCTCTCTTGCCGTGCCCACGGGAATGCTGACGGCGTGTCTGGCAGCCAAGGGCAGCTGGGCGATGCACCTGCATCAGATGGGTGTTGCCGAGCGCTGGCAAAGTCATGAGTCGATCTGGGCAGGTTTTGCGCAGCTGCTGCGCGGCAACGCGCCTGCTTACCGCCAGGCGCTGCCCGGTATTTTCTGGGGCAGCATCGCTCATCAGCGCAATTACGGCACCCTGATCCCCTTTTCTTTTGTAATGTGGCTTATACTGGCCGCTCTGCTGGGTGTGCTGACCTGGGCGCTCTGGCCTCGGGAAGATCGGCACCGCCCCCTGTTCGGCTTTGGTGCAGCACTGGTACTGGGAATTGTATACGTGTTTTCGCTGCTTGTGACGTACCTGTTTCTCTTTGAAGAGAGCGAAGCTTCTGCGCTTGCCTCCATCTCCCGATATCTTTACACCTGCATCGAATTTTTGCTTGTATTCGGCCTTGCGTTTGTATCTGTGGCGGCAGCGCATCACCCGGTTTCCTTCCAGTTGATTCCGGTCTTGCTGCTTGCTGCATCGCTGACCCTGATCAGCGGTCCGCAATATCTGATTGGGGCAGTACGGTACGCTCCCATTCATGCAGCTCAAACCAATCATGACGCATATCTTTACCGCCGGGCAGCTTTGCGCATCCGCTCTCTGGGCGAAGAAAATCCCCGGCTCTACCTGATTACTGCCAACGATGCCGGCATCACTCAGATGCGTGTGCGATATGAACTGCTTCCCGATGTTCTGCCCGATTCGGTTGGCATTCTGGCTGCTGATCCCAGTCCTGATCCATGGGTGCGCCAATGCAGCTGGCCCGAATGGAGGCAGGAGCTTCTTGATGGATACGATTACGTTTACATCTACTGCCCTGAACCTCAGTTTGTGCAGGACTATCTGCCTGTTTTTATGGACGAAAGTCAGGTTCAGGTGGATCGGATGTTCCGCGTAATCCACACAGATAAGGATGCAATTCTGGAAACCATGCCCGAAATCACCAGCGATCCGCAGCCTGCTGTTTAAGTTGTATCTAACAAAAAGAACCGATGTGAACGGTATCACATCGGTTCTTTTTGTTATGCGTTATTTCAGCTCTACCACAGTAACGCCGGCTTCGCCCTCGCCATATCGGCCCAGGCGGAAGCTCTTGACGTTTTTGTGCAGACGCAGATGCTGCTGGATAGCAGCACGCAGAGCACCGGTTCCCTTGCCGTGAATCAGGTACAGCACGGTCTGACCGCTCATCATTCCATGGTCGATGAACTGATCGGTTTCCATCAGCGCTTCTTCCACAGTCAGGCCACGCAGGTCCACTTCCATGGATGCCTTGCGCTCCACACGATCCACCGTGGTCGTGCGCACCTTGCGCTGCGAGCCCTTGGGCTGCTCCTGTTTTTTCATTTTATCGGGAGCTTTCAAACCGGACAGGGGCACCTTGGTTTTGAGAATACCGGCCCGCACTTCCACCATACCGTGACGGTCGGGCAGGCTCATAACCACTGCGTTCTGTTCCAGCTCAGCAATCACTACTTCCTGGCCCAGAGTTACACTCTTGAGCGGCACAAATTCCTTGATGCGCTGCGGGCCGCTCTCACTCTTGCTGAACAGCTTTTCTGCATCCCGGCGGGCAATCTCGCGGGCGCGAATCGCACGCTGGCTGGCAGCGGTCTTCTGATCCTTTTGCAGCTTGCGCAATTCATCGGTAAGGGCATACGCTTCATCCTGCACCTGCTGCGTCAGCTGGCGTGCCTTGAAACGGGCGGCTTCCAATTCCTGCTCGCCCTGTTCAATCAACGCATCGCGCTTTTTCTTTGCGCTTTCCAGCTGATGAGCCGCTTCATATTTCAGCTGCTCCACCTCATCCTGGCTTTCCTTCAGCTGAACTTTCAATTCATCCAACTGCGACAGTACGCCATCCAGGCGCTTATCTTCACTGGACAGGTGCGTCTGTGCTGCACGGATAACCCGCTCCGGCACACCCAGCTTTTCACTGATCAGGAACGCATTGGACTTGCCCGGCACACCCACGCTCAGGCGGTAGGTGGGACGCAGACTCTCTACATCGAACTCACAGCTGGCATTGATGACACCCGGAGTTTCCAGCGCAAACACCTTGATCTCTGCATAGTGGGTGGTTGCCATAATACGGCTGCCCATTCTGCGCAGTTCCTCAATGATGCTCACCGCCAAAGCGGCACCCTCGGCCGGATCTGTACCGGCACCCAGCTCATCCAGCAGCACCAGTGTACCGCGATGTGCGCGATCCAGAATGGCCGTGATGTTTTTCATATGGCCGGAGAAGGTGGACAGGCTCTGCTCAATGCTCTGTTCATCGCCGATATCCACCAGATAGTCCTCAAACACACATACCGTGCTCTGCTCGTGGGCCGGAATCAGGTAACCCAGCTGTGCCATGGCACAGAGCAAGCCAGCTGTTTTCAGGGTTACGGTTTTGCCGCCGGTATTGGGACCGGTGATAATCAGCGTATCATAATCTTTGCCCAGCTCAATATCCACCGGAACAACCTTGGCAGGGTCAATCAGAGGATGGCGGGCCCGTTTCAGGCTGAACCAACCACCGCCGCTGACCTGGGGCATATAGGCTTTCTGTTCCAGTGCCAGGTGGGACTTGGCCAGCAGTACGTCAATCTGAAGCATTGCGTTATAGCTGTAGGTAAACACCTGCTCAATGGATGCCACCTGATCTGTAAAGCCTGCCAGAATGCGTTCAATTTCTGCTGCTTCCTGTGCACGCAGCTGCATGATTTTGGCGTTTGCCTCCACCACAGCTGTAGGCTCCACAAATACCGTTGAGCCGCTGCTGGAAACATCATGGATGACACCGCCCACTTCACCCCGGCACTCGGCCTTAACGGGCACCACAAAGCGGCCGTTACGCAGGGTAACCACGGCATCCTGTAAGTATTTATTGGTGGACTGATTCTTTACGATCATATCCAGCTTGTCGCGGATGGAATTCTCCGTTGCGCGAATCCGGCGACGCAGTTCAAACAGCGTATTGCTGGCAGTATCGGCCATTTCCTCCGGCGAAAGAATTGCATCACTGATTGCCTTTTCCAGCCCCGGCTGAGGGCTGAGTGCATAGAACAAATCATCCACCGGCAGCATATCATGATCGCTCAGGCCATACCACTGCACCAGATTCTGGAAGTTGCGCAGTGCTGCGGCAACCAGCAGCAATTCGCCCATGGAAAGCACACCGCCCTTTACAGCGCGGCTCACAGCTTTTTCTGCGCCTTCCACACCGCCAAAGCGGGGGCTGCCGTTCTTCAGCAGCAGATTGTTGATGGCATTGGTCTGGGAGAGTGCGAAACGCACCTCATCCGGGTCGGTAAAAGGCTCCTGCTCCAGAATGAGCTTGCGAGCCCCTGCGCAGGCCGCAAATGCAGCGGCTTTGGCAATAATTTTGTCCAATTCCAGTCGTTTGAAATAAGTAGGCTGCATATTTATAATTCCTCTGTATCAATGGATCAGCCGCCTGCCTGCCCAGCATCCGGCTGAGGATCAGGCATCGGCGGCGGCAGTACGGTATTTAAAAATTCCAGACTCTTGAGCGGGCGATCCAGACAGGTCAGCAGATACTGCTGTGTCACCCGTTCCAGTGCAGTCAGGCTCTGGGGGGCAAGCCGGAAGGAAAAAATCCGTTTGTCTTCCACCAAAGCAATATGGCGCAGCGCAGTGAGCGCCGGGCCGGTCAGATTGGGACGTTTGCCCTGCTTTGCAGCACAATCCGGGCAAAGCAGGCTGGCGCTGAACGGATCAAAGCAAAAGAGATCATCATCATAGCGGCCGCAGCCTTTACAGCACAGGAGGTCCGGCATATAGCCGTCCTCTGTCATGCTGCGCATCTCATACACGGCCTTGATCTGATGCAGATCTTTTTTTCCTTCTCCCGCCAGGTACAGGCTGTTCAGCAGCAGCCGCAGCTGCACGGCAGCTTCCGGGCCGGAAGGCGCTAAAACAATAGCAACTTCTGCCATATACATGGCCAGGGCCATGGCTTCAACGCTGCCGGTGATGCCGTGAAACACCTGCTTGACCTGGGCGTCATTTACTTTATAGATGGTTCGGCCCCCAAACAGGGTAAATTCCGAATAGCAAAACAGCCCGCACCCGCTGAAAAGCTTGCTTTTCAGCCGCAGGCTGCCTTTTGCGGAGGCCGTAATGATACCGTGCTCCGGGGTAAGCAGGGTCAGAATCTTATCCGATTCCCCCACCTTCACTTCCCGCAGCACCAAACCCGGGGTTACAATCTGGCTCTGCATTACTGATTTTTTCCTCCGGCCGGGAACGCTGCGTTTCCTCGGCGATTTGCCTGTGTTTGAAGCACAGGTAGCTTTGAACGCTGCCGGTGTGCTCAAACGTTTGCCAATAATCTTTGCTGTCCATCACCGAACGCCTCATTTCCTTTTTTATTACTGTGCCCTTATTGTAAAGCACTTATCAAAGGAAATGTTGTCCAGTTATGGCGAAGGAATCAGGGCTGCTTAAAGCCGAAGTCGTTCAGCAGGAATTCGCTGTCACGCCAGTCACTCTTAACTTTCACCCAGCATTGCAGATTGACACGGGCGCCCAGGAAATCCTCGCAATCCACACGGGCCTGGCTGGCGATCTTTTTCAGCATCTGACCGCCCTTGCCGATCACCATACCCTTGTGACTTTTGCGCTCACAGTAAATGTTTACGTCAATGTCGATGATGTTTTTGTCTTCGCGTTCTTTAAAACGCTCCACGGTAACGGCAATGCCATGCGGAATCTCATCCCGCAGATTCAGCAGCATTTTTTCCCGCAGAATTTCGCTGACCAGAGCCTTTTCGGGCATATCGGTGTAAGCATCTTCCGGGAAATAATGGGGGCCGGGCACAGCATACTGTGCCAGCATATCAAACAGCTCTTCGCAGCCCTCATCCTCGATAACCGAGGTGGATACTACCTTTTGAAATACTCCCAGCGCTTCAATTTCTTTTTTGCGCTCTTCCAGATCTTCCGGGCGCTTGAGGGTATCGGTTTTATTGATAACTGCAATGGCCGGAGCGCCGTGCAGCCCTTCCACCAGAACCATCTCGGATTCATTCAGCTTGCCGTAGGGCTCAAACAGCATCAGGGTAACATCCACATCGCCGATGGAGTCGGTGGCGGTTTTGTGCATCCGCTCACCGAGCTTGGTGCGGGGCTTGTGGATACCGGGCGTGTCCAGCAACACAAACTGCACCGGACCCCGGGTAATGATACCGGTAATACGAGTACGGGTAGTCTGGGGTTTGGACGTGACGATAGCCACCTTTTCGCCAACCAGGCGGTTGGTCAGGCTGGACTTGCCCACATTGGGCCGGCCCACCAGCGCAACAAACACCGATGCAGTCTGTGCATCGTTTTGGATCTGTTTACTCACTGTTGTATTCCTCTTTATACTTGATCGGCCGTGTAGGACACGGTGCGGGGCAGACCCAGTTGGATCAGCACGGATTCTTCCTTTTCACGCATTTTTACAGCCTCCAGGCCACCTGCTTCGTGGTCGTAACCCAGCAGATGCAGCATGGAGTGCACTGTGAGGAATGCAACCTCACGCTGCAGAGGATGGCCGTAAAGCTCTGCCTGTTCCATGGCACGCTCCATGGAAATTACGATATCGCCCAGCACCACAGCACCGGTATCCGGGTCCAGATCGTACTCGCCGTTTTCACCCAGAGGGAAACTGAGTACATCGGTGGGCATGGGCTTATTGCGATACTGATTGTTCAGCTCGGCAATCTTTGCGTTATCCACAAATGTTACGCTGATTTCAGCGGGATGCTCAAAATGCTCAAATTCCAGCACTGCATTGCAGCTGCGGCGGATCAGGATTCGCAGGCCGGAGGGAACCTTTACTGTTTTTTGATCGTTGGTGATAAATACCTTGTTAGACATAGGGCAGCATTCCTTTCTAAATCATTTTCTATTCACATTATCCGCGGCGATTTCGGGCTGCCGCTGCCCGGTCGTAGGCTTTTACAATCTCCTGAACCAAACGATGGCGCACCACGTCCTTATCAGAGAAATAGATCTGATGGATTCCCTGCACATTTTTCAGCACACGCAGTGCATCTACCAGACCGCTGCGGGCTTTATCCGGCAAGTCGATCTGCGTTACGTCACCGGTAACCACCACTTTGCTTCCCACACCCATGCGGGTCAGGAACATCTTCATCTGTTCAGGGCTGGTATTCTGTGCTTCATCCAGGATAATGAACGCATCATCCAGTGTTCGGCCGCGCATATACGCCAGCGGCGCCACTTCGATGATCTGTTTTTCCATCAGCTTCTGGAAGCTTTCCGCTCCCAGCATATCATAAAGGCCATCATACAGAGGGCGCAGATAAGGATCGACCTTGTTCTGCAGATCGCCCGGCAAAAAGCCCAGCTTTTCGCCGGCCTCCACTGCGGGGCGGGTCAGAATAATCCGTTCTACTTCTTTGCTTTTAAAGGCTTTCACTGCCATAGCCACTGCCAGATAGGTTTTGCCGGTACCCGCCGGGCCCACGCCAAACGTAATGGCGTTCTTCCGAATGGACTTGAGGTATTCCTTCTGGCCCAGAGTTTTGGGCCGCACTGCCCGCCCCTTGGCCGTGATGATAACAAAATCCTCGGTAAGCTCCTGCACCCGATTCTCTTCCCCGCTCTGGGCCAGGCTGATGCAATATCGCACCGTCTGCTCCTCAAGCGGAGTATGATTTTCATAAAGGGTCAACATGGCATCCACCGCACGGACGGCCGCCGCCAGATTCTCCGGTTCACCAGTCAGCTTGATCTGTGTGCCGCGGCAAATTGCCGTGACCTGAAATGCCTGCTCCAGCAGGTGAATGTTCTCATCGCCGCTGCCGAAAATGGCTACGGCCAGTTCAATACTATTGAGTTCGATCAGCTTTTCTGCCACAAAATGTCCCTCTCTGTATTCCGGAACAGAATTGACAAATCCTGTCCACAAAAATGGCACAGATCTCCTGTGCATCTACATTATAGCACAATTTTTTCCATTTGAAACTGTATATTTTTCACAAAATTTATTTTTTGTTGTTGCCATCTATTCCGCCTTTGCAATATTGGCCCTGAATTCAACTGTCATACGCAATGTGCAGGCATCCTGCGTCATGGTTTCGTCTGTGTCCACCGCCAGCAGCTGCGCATCCGGAAACTCGCTTCGCAGTGCCTGACGGCAGGCATAATCCGCAAATTCCCGTGCAGCCTGCTCGCTCAATTCCTGCGGCAGCAGCCGGACAGGCACACAGATTGATTCTTCAACCGTGGCCGGCAGGGAAAACCCCAAAAACGTCAGCGGCCGGTACGCCTTGCGCTGAACATCTTTCGGCGGTACGTTGCGCTGCATCGGCAGAACCAACCCTGCCAGATGCAGACTGCGAATCGTCTGCACCTGACCGCTGGGCACCGAAACGGTATACTTGCGGGGCTGTGTACATTCATAGGTCTTTTTTACCTGCGCAATCACCCGACCCTTGGCGTGACCGGAAATCATCTGCTGCTGGTGATCCAGCTTTGCAGGCGACACCAGCACCTGCCCCTGAGCCACGGTTTGTCCGGGCCGCAGATCGCACCAACCCTCCTGCACATTGGTTTCGCAAACAACACCATCCGCCGCCGCAATCAGCCTGACCGGTTCATTTCCCTCCACAGAAGGCACCGGAAGTGCCGGGGCACTCTCCACAACCAGCCTTCCTTTAATAAAGTTCAGCGAAAGCCAGCCCAACTCCGGCCGCTCCAATGCCAAACGCTGCTGCACCGCACGCACCTTATCAGGATCTGCCACCGCCCCCGGTGAAAGTCCCATCTGACAAAGCGCCTGCCCCACCTGGATCTGCTGCTGCGGCTTCATCTGCACATATTGTACCGACCACACCAGTTGCTGCATCATTGCAATAGCCGCGCAAAACGCCACAGGCCCCACCAAAAGCCCCCAGCGTCCCCGAACGTGCCGTGCAGCAAAGGGCAGCCCTCTTTTTCTCTGCACCCGCAGCCGCACATGGTTGCGCCGGGCCAGCGGATGAAGCTGCCGATATCGCCGCGCTGCCACACATCCGGTAATTCCGCCCGGACACGGACGGATTTTTTGTACCGGAATCCCTTCGGCTGTACATTCACCTATGAATCGCTCATATCGCCCTCCCAGTGCCTGAAAGCGCACCTGTCCAAATAAAAAGCTCCAATCCATGCCCATTGTTTCACCATCCATTTTATAAGTAACTGAACTCAGTACGCAATACCCGCCCGCGAATCTGAAGCTCTCGTTTATTCATCGCTTCCAGCTCCAGCGCATCGCCGAAAATGGATACCTGCCAGTGCCCCATATCCAGGCGGATCTGCTCCTGATCGTACAGCAGCACCGCCTTGCAGCCCTCCACCTCCACATGGCCGCCGCAATCAATGTGCAGTATCGGTCTGCGGTAAAAATCCGGCGGTGGCATTTGCAGCAGCCCCCGGAACAGAGCCTTTTGCTCTGCTTTTTTGCGTTTTGCCATGCCGCTGTCCCCTTTCCTGCAAATTCTGTTTGCATTGTCATATATATTGGCAAGGAGGGATTGCTTATGTACATTCATACCGGGCAAAAATTTTTGCGAGGGGGCGCTGTAATGGGAC
>RCNH01000075.1_pt1 | contig 48345 bp, 53 predicted proteins | sample 2041161 | NCBI WGS metagenome assembly RCNH01 (sample SAMN09708215, study PRJNA481090) | Feces metagenome, whole genome shotgun sequencing project. | biome: feces | host: Leptonychotes weddellii | place: Antarctica: Sion Island | collected 2010-03-01 | reverse complement strand
CAAGCTTTTCTATTTTAGCACAACCTTTTCGGTTTGTCAAGTACTTTTTTCAAGTTTTTTCAAAACTTTTTGAAGCACTTTAGCCGATTCGGTTTTGCCTGTCGCTCTCTCAAGCGCCTGAAGATTATATCAGACTTTGAAGTGTTTGTCAAGAACTTTTTTAACTTATTTTTTAAGAAGTTTTTAAGTTCTTGCCGCTCACGTGAGCAACGGGACCTATTATACCACGCTGACAAGATTTGTCAACCCCTATTTTCACTTTTTTTCGACTTTTTTCAGAATCTCTGTAATTTCATTTTATCATTTCATTGTGAATTCTAGTTTACAACGGTCTCTTTGTATGATAGTATACATTTAGGATATGCGTACCCCCATTCTATACTACATTTTACACAAAGGAGCGATTATCATGAGCTTTGTCCTGCGACCCTACACAGCCCCCGATTTCTCTCAGGAGCAGTTCCTGAATGCACCTAACGCTGTAATGGAGCCTTGCCCCAAAGATGGCGTGGCTCCCATGAATTATCATGCCATGAGCATCTTCCCTGAATATTTTAAGGTAGACGGCCAGTGGATCATGGCCAAGGAAAGCCGTATGGACTGTGTCCCCGTCTATGACAACGGTGTGATCTATGTAAAAGAGTTCCGTGTCCTCAAAAAGGGCGAGCTGGTATTTACCGGCCGTACCGAAAACTGCGAAGACGGTATCTATGTACATCCCAACGGATTTAAGGAAACCGCTGCTGAGCAGGATGTATTTGCATTCCGTCAGAACCGTTCCCGTGAGACCGCATTCTCCAAGGACTATGACGAAATCTACGAGCTGCTTCGCCACGACCGTGAGCACGGCAAAATCGTCTGGGTTATGGGCCCCGCCTTCGCCTTTGACTATGACGCAAGAAACGCCTTTGCAAAGCTGGTAAATAACGGCTATGTCCACGCTGTTCTGGCCGGCAACGCTCTGGCTACCCACGATCTGGAGGGTGCTTACCTCAATACCGCTCTGGGTCAGAACATCTACACCACAAAGAACCAGCCCAACGGTCACTATAACCACCTGGATCTGCTGAACCGGGTTCGTTACCATGGTTCCGTTGCAAAGTTCATTGAGGAAGAGAAGATCGACAACGGTATCATTCACGCTCTGGAGAAGAACCACATTCCTTATGTGCTGGGCGGCTCCATCCGTGATGACGGTCCTCTGCCCTGCGTCCACGGAAACGTATATGAAGCACAGGACTTCATGCGTGACCAGGTTCGTGATGCTACCACCGTTATCTGCATGGCCACCATGCTCCACACCATTGCCACCGGCAACATGACCCCCTCCTTCCGTGTCATGCCCGACGGCACCGTTCGTCAGATTTATTTCTACTGCGTTGACATTGCCGAATTCGTGGTAAACAAGCTGGCCGACCGTGGCAGCCTGTCCGCAAAGGGCATCGTCACCAACGTGCAGGACTTCGTAGTGAACCTGGCTAATGGTCTGGGTCTGTAATTTTCTTATTCAATAGTATGTATAGTATATAAGGAGAGCCTGTCTTTGAGGAACACTCAGAGACAGGCTCTTTTTTATTTCAGGGTTTCATAATCCCTAAAGCACATATTCAGATCCACTTCCCCCTGAATTCCGGGGATGGATGCGGTGCAGCTGTACTGCCACATCTCTACATTGTATGGAAAGGTCATGGCATCTGTGTACTGGGCCAGCCAGAAATCATAATTCTGAAGCTCCTCCATATAAAACAATCTGGAGGCCAGATCCTGATTGAAATAGAACGCAGGCCGATAACCTGCCTGCTCGATTTCCGTGCAAAAGGCCTTTGTACAGTCTGTGACCGTCCGGCCGTCTGCATTCACCGTCCTGGCATCGCCGCCAATCCATTCCCAGTCGTAGACCACAGGATAGGTAATGTCCCAGTCTTTAATAACATCCAGAACCAGCTTTGCCTCTTCCCTGGCCTCTTCCACAGTAATAGCCTGAGAATAAAGATAGACCCCCACAGGAAGCCCTGCTTCTGTGGCACCCTGCAAATTTTCCAGCGCACTGGTATCTACATTGAGGCCGCCTTCTGTGTAGCCGCGCCAGCCCACCCGAATCATGGCATAATCCACTCCGGCCTCTTTTACCGCCTGCCAGTCAATTTTCTCCTGGTGAGAGGACACATCCACTCCCACCTTTGTCTCAGCCTGGGAACAGCGGATAAATTCCCCTTCCCGGTAAAAGGAGGATTCCTCATAGGGATTGATGGCAAGCTGCATCATGGACATAGGCGTTTCCCGCTCCCTGCCTGCAAAAAATACAATCACACCTGTAAGAAGCATAAAACATAATACGCTTCCCATAATAATGTCAGAACGGCGAATGTTCCATTTAAAAAATTTCATGGTTTCCTCCTTGGATTACAGTTCCTTGGGCAGGTTTTCTTCCGTATACACAGGAATTCCCGACTCCTCCAGCATCTGTGCAGCCACCCCACGGCCTGCAACGACCTTATGGGTGAAGGTACCGTCATAGATTGCGCCGCAGCCGCAGGCAGGACTTCTGGCTTTTAAAATGGCACACTGCACACCCAGTCGTTTTGCCAGGGCCAGGGTTTCCTGGGCTCCCCTTCTGTAAAATTGTGTGACATCTGCCCCTTCACAGGTGACAACCCGCTCCCCGGTTCTTTCCGCAGGAGGCCGTGGAGTGGAAAGACCGCCCAGCTGTTCAGGACAAGCTGGAATCAGTGTATGATTCTTCTGCAAATTCAGAACCTCAGGACAGAAATTATTTCCGCCGCTATACTTGCAATTTGCCCCTAAAAGGCAGGCACTGACTAAAATTTTCATAAGCCCAGCTCCCTGCACAGTCCCTGTACCAGCTCCTGCGGGCAGCTGTACATCTGAAACAGCTCCAGTCCATCCTTCTCCAGGAAGCCCTGCTCCACCGAATGCTCCAAAAGAACCCGGAGGGAATCATAGCAGCCCCTGGTATTGAGCACCGCAATGGGCTTATTCATTCTTCCCAGCTGCTTCAGTGTCAGGATCTCAAAAAATTCCTCCAAGGTTCCAATGCCGCCGGGGGTCATAATGAAAGCCTCAGACAGAAGCTCCATTTTTTCCTTTCTTTGGCGCATGGTATCCGTAAAAATCATTTCCGTACAGCGGGGAAACAAGACCCCTTCCCGGTCAAAAAAATGAGGTGCAACGCCGATAATCCGGCCACCTGCCTGTTCCATTCCCCGGGCACAGGCCCCCATCATGCCGGTGGCTCCGCCTCCGAAAACAAGACTCATTCCGGCCTCTCCCATGAGGCGTCCCAGCTGCTGTGCCGCCTCAGTATAGTCTGTATGGATTTTCTGGCTTGCCGCTCCATAGACACATACATTCATCGTAGCTTTCCCTCCGATGTACGAAATATTTTTTATTGGAATAAATTGCACTTTTAATCCATCTGCCGCACAATTTTACTCAATTATAGCGAAGTTACCTCCATTCGTCAACCACAGGCCCAATCTTCCGGTCTTTGCCCCCTGCAGGAGCTGCCGAAACGGCAAAACCTGTGAATTTTGAATTTTTTGTGAATATTTTTCCTTGTATCTTTTGAAATTCATGCTATAATGGCATAGTTCAAAACTTCATATTAGAAAAGAGGCATCATCTGTTATGGAAACCCTTATTACCATTGCATTTGCGCTGCTCTGCGGCCTTATGCTGACCCGTTTGGTAAAGCGCTGGCATCTGCCTGCGGTTACCTCCTACCTGATTGCCGGTGTGCTCATCGGACCTAACTGTCTCGGCCTTCTGGGCATCGACTGCTTAGGCTTCTCCTCCTTTGAGAAGGTAGCGGAGTTCAGTCTGGTGGGTGACGTCGCTCTGGGTTTCATTGCCTTCGCCATGGGCAACGAATTCCGTCTGTCTCAGCTTCGTCAGACCGGTAAGCAGGCCACTGTAGTGGCCATTATTCAGGCTCTGACCGCCACCTTCTTTGTTGACATTGCGCTGATTCTGCTGCACCTTGTCCTGGGCGACAAGCTCCCCATTTCTACCTGTATTGTCCTGGGTGCCATTGCAACCGCCACCGCACCTGCCGCCACCATGATGGTTGTAAATCAGTACAAGGCCAAAGGCCCTCTGACCAACATCCTGCTTCCTGTCGTTGCACTGGACGATGCGGTGGGACTGATTGTGTTTGCCATTTCCTTCGGCATCGCCAAAACCATGAACGCCGGTTCTCTCAGCATTCTGTCTGTAATTCTGAACCCCCTGCTGGAAATCATCTGTTCCGTCGGTCTGGGTGCTATCATTGGCTATCTGTTCTCCGTGATTGCCCGGATGTTCCATTCAAACTCCAAGCGCATGAGCATCGCCGTGACCTTTGTTTTCCTGGCAGCCGGTCTTTCCAAGCTTCACTTCTCCATTACTGAGGATATTTCCATCGGCTTCTCCCCGCTTCTGGTGTGCATGATGGTGGGCAGTGTCTTCTGCAACCTCTGCGACTTCTCCGAGGAAATCATGTTTAAGGTGGAGCGCTGGACGGCTCCTTTGTATGTGCTGTTCTTTGTCCTGTCCGGTGCTGAGCTGGATCTGCGGGTCTTTGCAGAGCTGGCCATTGTGGGCATTGGTATTGCCTACATTGTTTCCCGTTCTGCCGGTAAGATTCTGGGTGCCAGATTTGGTGCAGAACTCACCAAATGCGATAAAAATGTCTGCAAATATCTTGGTATCACCCTTCTGCCCCAGGCCGGTGTAGCCCTGGGCATGTCCGTCACCGTAGCAGCCGAGATGGGCGAGCAGGGTTCTATCATTCGTGACATCGTTCTGTTCTCCGTTCTGATCTACGAGCTGGTTGGCCCCATCCTCACCAGAGATGCTCTGATGAAGGCCGGCGACATCCAGCCCAAGCCCGAGGAACGGGATATGAAGAGAGCCAACGCAAGATAATATCTGCATTTGAGCCAAAAGGGACTGTCGCATCATAGGCTTTTCTCAAATAAGGACGAATAAAATAGGCGTAGAAACCGGAAGATGCTCCGTTTTCTACGCCTATTTTCAATTCTTAGAAGAGTTGCTTTTCCAAAAAAGCAGATGATGCGACAGTCCCTTTTTATATTTTTTAATAAGCTATAAAAATCCCGACTGACTTCTGGCAGGAAATCAGCCGGGATTGTTTATTCTTCTTTCAGCACCGTCAGAGCCTTCACCTGCTCTGCGGATTTCAATAAGGAGTTGTACAGTTCTTCCTTCACCCGATACAGATACTCCGTTTCATAGACGGCAATTTCCTTTTGGGTGTCCAGAAGGGCATAGTTTCCGGTTCCGGTCTCAGCCCCATCTGCCAGATAGATTGGGTCATAGCTCCAGTCTGTCAGGGTGGTGCCTTCGGCTCCCTTGGTAAATTCCAGATTCAAAATAATGCCCTGATTGGTGCCCGGGTTCTTATCCACCGACAAGAGGTTTCCCAGGCTGTAGGCCGTAAGGGTAGTTTCTGTCTGCTTCACAGCTCCCACCAGATGGGGGTGGGTGCCGATAATGGCATCTACACCGCCCTCCATCATGAGCTGCTCAATCTCATTCTGGGTGCGGCTGATCTCTTCGTCATACTCACTGCCCCAATGGAGCAGGGCAATGGTAATATCCGGATTTTCTCCCCTTACCTGCTCCAGGACCTTCTGGATTCCTTCCCGGTTTACCTCCTGATAGGTGGTGTTATAATCCTTATACAGAAGATTCACGCAGTTTTCGCTGCCGTCTGGCAGACTCAGATTTCCCAGGCCCTTGGTAAAGGCTACAAAGGCAACCCGGAAGCCCTGGGCCTCCACCATGGTAAAGCCCTTCTGTTCCTGCCAGTCCTCTCTGCTCTCAAAGGTCCCCACAGGAACCAGTCCTGCCTGTCTGATGTACTCCAGGGTGGATTGGAGGCCCTCCAGTCCATTATAAATACTCATGGTGTTAGAGGTCTGAATCAAATCCACGCCGATCTGTCCCAGATTCTCCAGCAATGCCTCCGGTGCCTTGTGATTTGCGGCGTCATAAGGTGCCCCGCAAAAATTGGTTTCCGCATTGACCACTGTCAGATCAGACTTTCCCAAAAGGGGGGCCACATTTAAAAGCATGGGGCCAAAGTCATAAGTACCGTCTGCCTGTGCCGCACTTTCCAGAAGGGCATCGGAAATATTGATGTCACCGCCGGCAGAAATTGTAATGGTGTCACCCACTGCCGCAGCCACAAAGGGTTCCGTAGGCGCTTTCACCTCCGGACCTGCCTGGTACTGATACCAGGAAAAAATCAGCAACACAGCCACCAGCAGAATCAGCAGTCCCAGCCGGTACATGGCCTGTCTCCATTTTCTGTCGGTTCTTCGGGTTCTGGTGGCGGGTGAATGTATAGGCTCAGTCATACGCAGCCTCCGTTTCTAATATCTCTGGGCTCTATTTTACTATATTCTTCGTCTCCATACAAGCCCGTTTTTCTTCCACAGCCCCAAGAACCCCTGTCGATAACTTTTTGCACGGGGCATTTTGGGCTCTTTTGGAGGATTGTAATAAATTCCACAGGGCCTGTGGAATTCTTTTTAAATACTGTGTCTACCCCTATGCGCCTTGTATTTTTTGATTTTCTATGCTAGTATATAGGGTGAGAATTTGTTTCAATTTTTCTGTGCACATCTTATCCACAATTATACCACAACCATCATAGAGAGAGGAGCCCCGTTGTATGTATTCATCCGCCTATGTCTGGGCAAAGGTTCTGAATCATTTGGAGAATCGGTTGACTCCCGCTGTTGTTTCCAGCTGGTTTGAAGACGCAGAAGTGGTGGAGCTCACTGAGGACAAGCTGATTTTATTCACAGCCTCCGATTTTCGCAAAGAGATTATTCTGAAGCGTTGTCCCGACTATATTAAAGATGCCATGAAGGAGATTTTTAACTCCGATGTCAGTCTGGAAGTGTTCGGACCTGAGGAGCTGGCAGCCTATAAGTCCAAAGGGAAAAGCAATACTTCCATGAGCTTTAACCCCCAGTTTACCTTCACCAACTTCGTGGTTGGTTCTTCCAACCGATTCGCCCACAGTGCCGCCATTGCTGTAGCCAACAACCCCGGTCAGATCTACAACCCTCTGTTTATCCACGGCCCTGCCGGTGTGGGTAAAACCCACCTTTTGTATGCAATTGCCAATGAATTGAGACGGAAAAATCCCGATTACAAAGTAGTGTATATTAAAGGTGATCAATTCACAAACGAACTCATCAGCGCATTGCAGACAGGTAAAAATGTAGAATTCCGCAACAAATACCGGGAAGCTGACCTGTTCCTGATCGATGATATTCAGTTCATCGCCGGTAAGGAAAGTACCCAGGAGGAATTCTTCCACACATTTAATCAGCTTTATGAAGCACACAAGCAGATCGTTATGACCTCCGACCGGAAGCCCAGCGATATGCTGACCCTGGAGGACCGGCTTCGGACCCGTTTTGAATGGGGTCTTCTGGCCGATATTCAGCCCCCGGACTATGAAACCCGTATGGCAATTCTGAAAAACAAGGCCGTTTCCCTGGGTTTGGACCTCAGTGACGACATTTGTGACTATATTGCCAACAATATCACCAATAATGTCCGGCAGATTGAGGGTACCGTGAAGAAAATTCTGGCCTATCGGGACCTCAATGATATGCCCCTGGATCTTCCCAATGTTTCCCGGGCCATCAGCGATATGTTTAAGGTAGAAGGCAACGCCGTTCCCACCCCCTCGCTGATCATCAACCAGGTCAGCCGATTCTATTCTATTGATGAATCGGTGATTCGCGGCACCCTGAAAAATAAGGGAACCGCCGAAGCCCGGCAGGTTGCCATGTATCTCATCCGGCAGCTTACCAATCTGTCTCTGCCCGAAATCGGCCGGGAATTTGGACGGGATCACTCTACCGTTCTGCACTCCATCCGTAAAGTGGAGATGAATCTGAAGACCCCCTCCTCTCCCCTTCAGGCCACCGTTCGGGACATCACCGCCAATATCAACTCTTCTCTGTAAGAGCCGATTTTTTTCAACAGTGGCTGTGGATACAGGGGCAGTATACCCCGAAACTTTTCCACAGCCTGCGGTGGACAAAGGAAAACTTTTCTGTGGACAACTGATCTGCCGAAAAGTTTCCCCAGGCCCTGTGGAAAACCATAGTTTTATCCACAATTTTCTGTGGACACGCAGGCCTTGATTTTCAAGGGCTTGCGACGGTTTTCCACATAACTTTCCTCTACTACTATTGCTACTACATTTCTATCTCTCTGTTTATAAAAATAGGGAGAATTTTGGATCGAAGGAGAAGGCTCTATGAGGTTTACCTGTGAAAAAAGTTCTTTAGTGGCAGCCATTTCTGTGGCGAGCCGCACTGTAGCGCAAAAGAGCACCATTCCTGCCATTGAAGGTATCTTCTTCCGGGCCGGAATGGATCTGCAGCTGACCGGTTTCAACCTGGAAACCGCCATTACCGTATCTGCCGAAGCAGATATTCTGGAACCCGGCGCCTGCATTATGCCCTCCCGGCTACTGTTTGACATCATCCGCCGGCTGCCGGAAGGCCCGGTTTCCATCCATGTGGATGAAAATTATAAAGTGTTTATAAAAGCCGGACATTCCAACTTCAATATTTCCGCCAGCGATGCGGAGGATTATCCGGAGCTGCCCGATGTGGAAAACCGAAACGGTGTCTCCATGCCCCAGAAAAAGCTGCGGGAAATGATCGGCAGCACCATTTTTGCTGTTTCCGAGAATCAGAGCAGACCCGTTCATACCGGCTGCCTCTTTGAAGTAGAAGGCGGCACCATTTCTGTGGTGGCAGTGGACGGCTACCGTCTGGCCAGACAGACCTATCACCCCGAAACTCCCGTGGGAAGAACCATGCATTTTGTGGTTCCTGCTGCAGCACTGAAAGAAGTGGAAAAAATTCTGGGAGAAGAGGGAGATGTGACCTTTACCCTGGGAACCAAGCACATTTTGTTTGAAATTGGCAATGCAACTTTGGTCTGCCGTCTGCTGGAAGGTGAATTTCTGGACTGGCGGCGGGTGGTTCCCACGGACTGCCCCATCAAATTGGTGGCAAATGTGTCGGATCTGGCTGCCACCATTGATCGTGTGGGCCTTATCGTCACAGAAAAAGTAAAAAGTCCCGTTCGCTGCGTTTTTGGCGACAATATGGCCTCTTTCCGTACCACTACCACCATCGGCGCCGCAGAAGATCAGTGCACCATGGCCGGAAACGGTCAGGAACTGGAAATCGGCTTCAATTGCCGGTATCTGGCCGATGCACTTCGGGCCGTTCCCAGCGAAGAAGTTTGTCTGGAGCTGAAAAACGGCCTGAGTCCCATTGTTTTCACCCCCGTTCGTAAGGAAGATGACTTTGCTTACATGGTTCTGCCTGTCCGGCTGCGGAGCAATTAAGGAGGAATTTTAGCCATGAATAAGAAAATTCCCATTCATACCGAGTTTATTCGGCTGGAAGCCCTGTTAAAATTGGCCGATATGGTCTCTTCCGGCGGAATTGCCAAGGCCATTATTCAGGACGGCGAAGTTTTGGTCAATGGAGAAGTCTGCACTATGCGCGGAAAAAAACTGCGTCCCGGAGATACCGCCACATGGAATGGCAACACCTTTGAGGTAACAGAATATGAGGCTTGACAGTCTCACCTTACGAGGCTTTCGCAATTATGAAGAAGCAGAACTGGAGTTTTCCCCAGGGGTCAATCTGATCCTGGGGGAAAACGCCCAGGGAAAAACCAACCTTTTGGAGGCTATCTACTATTTATCCACAGGGCACGGTTTTCGCACCAGAAAAGAGGCGGAACTGATTCGTTTTGGGGCGGAGTTTGCAGATTTCAGCTGCACCGTTACAGGGCAGCAGCGGCAGCAGACTTTGCGGGCAGTGCTGTTTTCCGGCAGAAAACCCCGGCAGCTGTTTTTGAACGGCGTGAAGCGAAAAACTCAGGCAGAACTGATGGGCGTACTGACCACGGTGCTGTTTTGTCCGGAGGATTTGCTGGTATTAAAGGCCGGAGCCAGTGCCCGCCGCCGATTGATGGACCAGGGATTATGCCAGTTACGGCCCAGATATGAGGCAGCTTTGCAGGAATACAACCGAATTTTGGAACAAAAGAGCCGGATTCTGCGTTCCCGGTATGAAGATCCCTCCCTTTTGCAGATTTTGCCGGAATATTCCCAGAGATTGTGCCAGGTTGGTGCAATTCTCATTTCCTACCGGGCCAGATACCTCCAGAGTCTGGGCCAGGAGGCAACCAAATTTCACCGGGAATTTTCCGGTGGACGGGAAACTTTAGAGATCCCATATCGGACAGTTTCCACCATTTCGGACCCATTTGCTCCAGTTTCTCAGTTAGAAGAGGCACTTTTTGCACATTTGCAATCCCATTATCAGGGAGAACTGGAATCGGCCCAATGCCTGACGGGACCTCATAAAGATGATTTTGATGCCACTTTGGAGGGACTCAGTCTCAAAAGCTATGGCTCACAGGGACAGACCCGAACTGCTGCCATCAGCTTAAAGCTGGCCCAGCGGGAATTATTCCGCCGGGATACGGGAGAAGAACCGGTCCTTCTGCTGGATGATGTTCTGTCCGAGCTGGACCCGGGCCGTCAGGACTTTGTCCTGAATCAGATCCAGTCGGGACAGGTCTTCATCACCTGCTGCGAGCCCGGACGATTGACAAAAATCGGAACCTCCTTTCACGTTGAGAAAGGAAGCATTTTGAAGTAGAATGGACAAATAATGGTTATGTAAACCAAAAAATAATGTTTTGTTTTATGTAAACCACCCAACTATTAGGAGGACAGTTCATGTCTGACGAATTGCATGTCACAAAAGTAGAAACCGCATACGATGCGGCCCAAATTCAGGTGTTGGAGGGCCTGGAAGCAGTCCGGAAGCGTCCGGGCATGTATATCGGCTCCACCTCCGTCTCCGGTCTGCACCATCTGGTCTATGAGATCGTGGATAATGCCATTGACGAGGCATTGGCAGGCTATTGCAAACACATCACCGTCACCATCAATCCCGGCGAGTCCATTACCGTCACCGATGACGGCCGTGGTATCCCGGTAGACATCCAGCCCCAGACGGGCCGGCCCGCCCTGGAGGTCGTATATACCGTGCTTCATGCCGGCGGCAAGTTCGGCGGCGGCGGCTATAAGGTTTCCGGCGGTCTGCACGGCGTTGGCGCATCCGTGGTCAACGCCCTGTCTCAGTGGGTCCGGGTACGGGTCCATAAGAACGGACAGATTTACGAAATGAAGTTTGCCCGGGGTGCCATTACTCAGGAAATGACCATCGTGGGCACCACGGACCGCACCGGAACGGAAGTCACCTTCCAGCCGGACCCTGAAATTTTCGATACAGTGGTCTATGACTATGAGACCCTCCACACCAGAATGCGGGAGGAAGCCTTCCTGAATGCAGGCCTTTCCATTTCCATCCGGGATGCCAGAACAGAGAACGGCCCCCAGGAGACCATGTGCTATGAAGGCGGTATCCGGGAGTTTGCCACCTGGTGCAACCGGAACAAAAACCCCATTCACAGCGATGTGGTCTATATGAACGGCAGAAAGGGCGATGCCTCCGCAGAGGTAGCGATCCAGTATAACGATGGATTTTCCGAGTTTATCCTGTCTTTTGCCAACGATGTCCATACCCCGGAAGGCGGTATGCATGAGACCGGCTTTAAGGCAGCTCTGACCAGAGCCATCAACGCCTACGGCATCAAGACCGGTGCCATCAAGGGAGATGACCGGGTTCAGGGCGAGGACTGCCGGGAGGGCATTACGGCGATTATTTCCGTAAAGCTCACCGACGCACAGTTTGAAGGCCAGACCAAGGCAAAGCTGGGCAACGCCTATATCAGAACTCTGGTGGATTCCATTGTTTCCGAGCAGCTGGCCACCTATCTGGAAGAGCATCCCCAGACGGCCAAGGCCATTTTGGACAAGGCCATGACCGCCAACCGGGCCAGAGCCGCAGCCCAGAAGGCCAGAGACTCTATTCGGCGGAAAACTGCTCTGGGCGGTGCAGCCATGCCGGATAAGCTCCGGGACTGCAACGAATCCGATCCCACCCTCACCGAGCTGTACATCGTCGAGGGTGACTCCGCAGGCGGCTCTGCCACCCAGGGCCGTGACTCCCGGTTCCAGGCCATTCTGCCTCTGTGGGGTAAGATGCTGAACGTGGAAAAGGCAAGAGAGGACAAGGTCATCGGAAATGACAAGCTCCAGCCTGTTATTACGGCTCTGGGTGCCGGAATCGGTGCGGAGTTTGACCTGAACAAGCTTCGCTATCACAAAGTGGTCATTATGGCCGATGCTGATGTGGACGGCTCTCATATCCGGACCCTGCTTCTGACCTTCTTCTTCCGCTTCATGCGGCCTCTGATTGACCATGGCTATGTCTATGCCGCCATGCCGCCTCTGTATAAGCTGGTTCGGGGCAAGACCACCCGGTATGCCTTCTCTGATGCGGAGCGGGATCAGCTTTCTGCTGAGATGCGGGGAGACAATCCCAACGCCAAGATAGACATTTCCCGGAACAAGGGCCTTGGTGAGATGGACCCCCACGAATTGTGGGAGACCACCATGGACCCTGAACGCCGCACCCTAAAACGGATCACTTTGGATGATGCCGTTCGGGCAGATGAGATTTTCACCCTTCTTATGGGTGAAAAGGTAGAGCCCAGAAAAGAATTTATCGAGGCAAATGCCAAGTATGTGGCAAATCTGGACTATTAAGAGCCTTAAAAGGCTGCCGGTAAAAGGACAGCCGAATGAATGGAAATAAAAGGGATACGGAGCTATTTTGACGATAGTTTACGAGGAATCCCGGTGGAAAATGAAGGATTGCGTGAGATAAAATCGTAAAAACCCTTCGAATCGTTGTCTGACGAGCGGGGTCTGCCCCGCTCCGCAGATCAAAGAGGAGGCATTTACTTGGCACAACATAAAAAAGACTATAAGCCCGAGGATATCATGTTCCCGGAACAGGCTATTATAAACTCTGAGCTTGTAGGCGAAATGAAAACCAGTTACATGGAATATGCCATGTCCGTTATCGTAGGACGAGCTTTGCCCGATGTACGAGACGGTCTGAAGCCGGTTCACCGCCGGATTCTGTATGCCATGTACGAAGATAATCTGACTTCTGACCGACCCTTCCGGAAGTCCGCCACCTGTGTCGGTGACGTTTTGGGTCGGTATCATCCCCATGGTGACGCATCTGTATACGATGCCATGGTTCGTCTGGCCCAGGACTTTTCCATGCGGTATATGCTGGTGGACGGTCACGGCAACTTCGGTTCCGTAGACGGCGACCCCCCTGCAGCTTACCGTTATACAGAGGCCAGACTTTCCAAGATCTCCAATGAGATGCTTCGTGACATCGACAAGGACACCGTGGACTGGGACCCCAACTTCGATGAGACCCGGAAAGAACCCAGAGTTCTGCCCAGCCGTTTCCCCAATCTGCTGGTAAATGGCTCTTCTGGTATTGCCGTCGGTATGGCAACCAATATCCCCCCTCATAACCTGACGGAGGTCATCAACGCCTGTATCTGCATTCTGGATGACCCGGAATGCACGCTCTATGATCTCATGGAGCACATTACAGGCCCCGATTTCCCCACCAGAGCCATGATTATGGGCAGAGCGGGCATCCGTGCAGCCTATGCCACCGGCAAAGGCCGTCTGACCCTCCGGGCCAGAACCCATTTTGAAGAGTTCAACCAGAACAGAACCAGAATCATTGTGACGGAGATCCCCTACCAGGTCAATAAGCGGATGCTGATTAAGAGCATGGCAGACCAGGTCAATGAGAAGCGTCTGGAGGGCATTTCTGACATCCGGGACGAGTCCGACCGCACCGGTATGCGAATTGTCATCGAGCTGAAGCGGGATGCCAATGCTCAGGTGGTTCTGAACCGTCTGTTTGCCCAGACCCAGCTTCAGACCACCTTCGCCATCAATATGCTGGCACTGGTGAAGAACCAGTCTCAGCCCAAGGTTCTGTCTCTGCGTGAGATTCTGGATGAGTACCTGTCCTTCCAGGAAGAAATCATCATCCGCCGGACCCGGTTTGACCTGCGCAAGGCACAGGAGCGGGCACATCTTCTGGAAGGTCTGCTGATTGCACAGGACAACATCGACGAAGTCATCCGCATTATCCGCAGCTCTTACGACGATGCAAAGGAAAAGCTGATGGAGCGCTTTGGTCTGTCTGAGGTTCAGGCACAGGCCATTTTGGATATGCAGCTGAAGCGTCTGCAGGGTCTGGACCGGGAGAAGCTTCAGGCAGAATACAGCGAGCTGGAAGAGCGGATTGCCTACTATCAGCGGGTGCTCCAGGACATGGACCTGGTAAAATCCATTCTGAAAGAGGAGCTCATTGCCATTCGGGACAAGTACGGCGATGAGAGAAAGACCGAAATTCAGGATGTAGAGAACGAAATCGATGTGGAAGACCTCATCGAGGAAGAGGACTGCTGCTATACCCTGTCCAGTCAGGGCTATATCAAGCGGATGCCCGTAGATACCTACCGCAGCCAGAGACGAGGCGGCAGAGGCGTCAACGGTCAGAACCTGAAGGAAGAGGACTATGTCAAGAGTATTTTCGTGGCCTCTACCCACGACTATCTCCTGTTCTTCACCAATACCGGAAGGGTGCATAAGAAGAAGGGCTATTTGATTCCCGAGGCCTCCCGTACCGCAAGAGGTACCGCCATTGTGAATGTGCTGCCTCTGGAGCCCGGCGAAAAGGTCACTGCTATGCTGCTGACCCGGGAATTCCCGGAGGAAGAGTATCTGGTTATGGTCACCAGAAACGGCACCGTCAAGCGCCTTTCCATGAATGTCATCGACACCAACCGGAAGGCCGGTATCCGTGCCCTCAGTCTGGAGGAGGGAGATCATCTGATTTCCGTGATGCGGACCACAGGACAGGACCGGATTGTTCTGGCTACCGCACAGGGCATGGCCATCTGCTTCAGCGAAACCGATGTACGGCCCATGGGCAGAGAAGCTGCCGGTGTCAAGGGCATTACCCTGGCCAAGGGCGACTATGTGGTTGGTGCGGAGCGGGCCGAGGACGGCAAGTGCCTGCTGACTGTAACTGAAAACGGTTACGGCAAGCGCACAGAGCTGGAGGACTATCTCCGCCGTGCTGAGGACGGCAGCCGTCAGCCTCAGAGTCGTGGCGGCAAGGGCCTCAAGAACTACAACATCACCTCCAAGACCGGTCTGGTTACAGGCTGCCGGGTAGTTGGAGAGGAAGATGATGTCATGCTCATTGAGTCCGGCGGTGTCATCATCCGTATGCCTGCTTCCGATATCAACATTTACAAACGGGATACCCAGGGCGTTATTCTCATGCGGGTAGAGGGCGAAAGCCAGGTCATCGGCGTAGAGCGGATCGATTCCCAGGAGCAGGAAGAAAAGGAAGAAAAAAAAGAAACTGAAACCGAATAACATTGCATGGCCATCTCAGGGAAACCTGAGGTGGCCTCTTTTCGGAAAAAGCAGGAACAAAAGGCGGCAATTTGCAAAAGCTCCGTTATGGAAAGGCAAAAAGGAATTGTGATACTTCTCCCTTGTATTCCCCAGTGCAATTTGTTATAATTAAAAACTACTGTTATGTTGAAAGAAGGAATTCCCATGGCCTATTTTGCCGGAGAATATGATATTGCTGTAATTGGCGCAGGCCATGCCGGAATCGAGGCAGCTTTGGCTGCTGCCCGTTTGGGCTGCCGTACGGTGGTGTTTACCATCAACCTGGACGCCATTGGAAATATGCCCTGTAACCCTGCCATTGGCGGCACGGGCAAGGGTCACCTGGTCCGGGAGCTGGATGCCCTGGGCGGCGAGATGGGAAAGGCCGCAGATGCCTGCTGCATTCAGTACCGTATGCTGAACCGGGGCAAAGGCCCTGCTGTCCACTCCCTGCGTGCCCAGGCGGACCGGAGAAAGTATCAGCAGTACATGAAGCACTGCCTGGAATGCCAGGAAAATCTGGATGTGGTGCAGTCCATGGTGACACAGATCACCACAGAAAACGGAACGGTTACAGGACTTGTGACCCAGTTTGGAGCACAATACCGGGCAAAAGCCGTGATTCTGGCAACGGGCACCTATTTGGAGTCCACCATCATTACGGGAAGCTGTGTCATAGCCTCCGGCCCGGACGGAATGCACAGTGCCACAGGCCTTACGGAAAATCTCCGTTCTTTGGGGCTTCCCATGCGAAGATTCAAGACCGGAACCCCGCCCAGAGTGAACCGCCGCAGCATCGATTTTTCCCAGATGGAGCTGCAACCGGGTGATGAAAAGCCGGAACCCTTCTCCTTTTCCACGAAAGAGCCGGTCAATAATCAGGCGGTGTGTTATCTCACCTACACCAACCAAAACACCCATAAGGTGATTCTGGATAATCTGGATCAAAGCCCCCTTTATGATGGCACCATTCAGGGCATCGGCCCCCGATACTGTCCCAGTATCGAGACCAAGCTGGTGCGCTTCCCGGATAAAGAGCGGCACCAGATTTTTGTGGAGCCTACAGGTCAGGATACCGAAGAACTGTACTTACAGGGCTTTTCCTCCAGCCTCCCCTTGGAGGTGCAGGAGAAAATGCTCCGGACGGTTCCCGGCATGGAGCATGTCCACATTATGCGCCCGGCCTATGCCATTGAATACGACTGCATCGACCCTCTGGCGCTGCTGCCCACTCTGGAGTGTAAGGCGGTCAAGGGCCTCTATGGAGCGGGCCAGTTTAACGGCACCTCCGGCTATGAGGAGGCAGCTGTTCAGGGCCTGGTGGCAGGCGTCAACGCCGCCCTGAAGATTCAGGGAAAAGAGCCCATGATTTTGACACGGGATATGTGCTATATCGGAACCCTGATTGACGATCTGGTTACCAAGGGCACCAATGAGCCTTACCGGATTATGACCAGCCGGTCAGAATATCGTCTGCTTCACCGGCAGGACAACGCAGATCAGCGGCTCACCCCCACCGGAGCCAAAATCGGTCTTGTTTCTCAGGAGAGACTGGCCCAGGTGGAGGAGAAATACGAAGCAGTGCGCCGGGAGCTTCGCCGTTTGGAGTCCACCGGCGTGGCAGAGTCAAAGGCACTCAATGACATGCTGGAAAAGGCAGAAACAGCCCCGGTCAAGGGCTCTGCCAGACTGGCGGACCTCATCCGCCGGCCTCAGATTCACTACAGTGACATTGCGCCCTTTGACCCGGACAGACCTCAGCTCTCCCCTGCCATTACAGAGCAGGTGGAAATTCAGCTGAAATATGCAGGCTATCTTGCAAGACAGCAAAAACAGGTAGAGGAGTTTAAGCGGGAGGAATCCCGGAAGCTTCCCATGGACCTGGACTACAACACCATTGGAGGCCTCCGTCTGGAGGCCAGACAGAAGCTCTCGGAAATTCGGCCTGCCTCCATTGGACAGGCGGGAAGAATCTCCGGTGTGAGCCCTGCGGATATCGCCGTTCTGCTGATTTATTTGGAGCAGAACCCCTAAAAGAGGAGAGAAGGATGGGACGAAAGCAAGATCAGATTCGTGGCTGCCTTCTTGGCAGTGCAGCGGGAGATGCCCTGGGCTATTGTGTGGACTCCCTCTGCTTGGATGAGATCCATAGACGCTATGGCCCGGATGGGATTCGGGGCTATGACACCCTGAACGGTATTGCTCCCATTTCCAGTCATACGCAGCTCGGAATGTTTACAGCCAATGGCCTGCTTTTCGGAGCGACCAGAGGCGCAATCCGGGGAAATATGGCACCATATGTCAATTATCTTTTGATGTTCTACCGGGATTGGGTTCGGACCCAGCGGGTGCGGACAGATCTGCACCACAAGCCCTATGCCTGGCTGTGTCAGGTGGAGGAGATGTACGCCAGACGCTGCTCGGACCCCGGCGTAACCTTTGCGCTGATGCACAATCCGCCGGGTACCATGGATGAGCCGGTGAATCGGTCCCAGGGGTCTGCGGGACTGACCAGATGCATTCCCATCGGTCTGTTTTTCAGTCCGAAGGAAATGCGCAGAGAGGAAATCTGCCTGCTTGGCGCAGAATGTGCCGCTTTGACCCAGGGAGACCCGCTGGGATTTCTTCCTGCGGCAGTGCTGACGGGGCTTCTGAACCGGATTATCTATGACCGGACAGACAGCTTCCGCAATCATTTGCTCATGACCCTGTCTTCGGCCCAGCGGCAGTTTGGGAAGAAATACCCCAGCTTTGCCCAGTTGCGGGACCGCATTGGACAGGCCGCAGACCTGGCCAACGACCCCAGAACCAGTCAGGAGATCATGGAGCTTCTGTGTCCCAGAGATGCAGTGGGAATTCTGGCCAGTGCCTGTTATATCTGCCTGCGGCATCCCGGAGATTATGACAGAGGCATTGTGGCGGCAGTGAACCACAGCGGAGAAAGTGCTGCCGTAGGTGCGGTAGTGGGTGCGCTTCTGGGAGCACAGGCTGGAATTGACGGCATTCCGGAGTTTTACCTGGAGCCTCTGGAGCTGCGGGAGATCATGGAGGAGCTGGCGGTGGATCTGTTCCAGGGCTGCCCGTTCACCAGAGGATCTGAGCTGTATGACGACCTGTGGTATCAGAAGTATGTACAAAGTACATATGAAAAAAGTACTTGTGAAGAGATATAAGAGAGAGAAAGAAGGATTCTTATGGCAACACGAGTAAAATTGAAGAAACCCGGCTGGATTGACGAATTCAAGGCTTTTGCCATCAAGGGAAATGCCCTGTCTATGGCAGTCGGCGTCATTATCGGCGGCGGCTTCTCCGGCATCACAAAGTCTCTGACAGATGATGTGATTATGCCCATTGTTTCCATGTTCCTGGGCGGCATCAATTTTTCCCAGTGGAAGATCACCCTGCCCCACTGGTTTGGAGCGCCCAAGCTGGATGAGGCCGGAAATGTCATTGCCAACACCCTGAATTTCGGAAATTTCCTGTCTGCGGTAATCAATTTTCTGATTCTGGCTCTGGTGGTATTCTGGATTGTGAAGATTCTGAATAAGATTATGACATTGGGCAAGAAGAAGGAGGAGGAAACCCCTCCGGCTCCCCCCGAACCTTCCAACGAGGAAAAGCTCCTGACCGAGATCCGGGATCTGCTGAAGAACCGATAAAGCAAAAAGGAGTGGTCTCAGTATCTCTGAGACCACTCCTTTTTGCTGTGCACTGAGATATAAAACAGGGCCTGTCTGCTGTTCGGCGGACAGGCCCTGTCTGACAGAGCGTATTACTGGAATTTCCAATTGCACTTTGTGCAGCGTGTTTTAAAGCCCTTGGGCAGCATGGCACCGCACTTGGGGCAGCGCCAGAATTTATCCCGCATGACTGCAATCACAGCAACCAAGGCAAGACCGGCGCCCAGAAGTCCCATTTTGAGAATGTGATTTTGCACAAAAACACTGGCCAGTACCAGTACAAAACAGAGAATGTAAAGGACACGGATGATGCGGCGGCAAGTTTTCAGATTCATAAGAGGCTCCTCACTTCATGAGTTTGTCGATGGCATGGCACAGGTCGTCAATGGCCTGCTTGTCTCCTGCAACAACGGCATCAACGATGCAGTGCTGCATATGATCCCGAAGAATCACCTTGCTGGTGTTGTCCAGAGCGGCTCGGACAGCGGCAAGCTGCATGAGAACCTCGGAGCAGTCATACCCCTCTTCTACCATACGCTTGACTTTTCCAAGATGACCGATGGCACGGGCTAAGCGGTTTATTACCGCCTTCTGATTCTCGTGGACATGACCGTGGGGATGGTTGGGATCATGGCAGTGGTCATGAGGATGCTCATGGGGATGAGAATGTTCTTCCGGCATGTGGGTATCCCTCCTTTTACAGCAACTCTCGCTATTATATCAGGAAAATAACATGGGTGCAAGGGTGGGGGGAGGATATTTTTCGGGGGAAAAGGGAGAGATTGGGGAATAAATTTGGAAATATTTCCGTATAAACCCTTGTACCGACTTGAAATTAGTAGTATAATTATGCTGAAAGAGCGGGGCGCCAGCCGTCCCGGTACATGAAATATGGAGGAATTTGACATGTTCAATGCTATGATTGAAACACTGAAAGCCAATCCCCGCAAGATTGTCTTTACTGAGGGCCCCGATGCCCGTATTCTGGAAGCTACTGACCGTCTGGTAAAGGGCGGTTTCCTCACCCCCATTCTGGTGGGTAATGTAGAAGAAGTAAAGGCCGCTGCTGCTGCCGGCAACTTCAACATCGATGGCGTAGAGATCCTGGACCCCGCTACCTACGAGAAGATGGACGAGATGGTTGAGAAGATGGTGGAGCTGCGTAAGGGCAAGATGTCCGCTGAGGACTGCCGTGCTGCTCTGTCCAAGGGCAACTACTTCGGCACCATGCTGGTAAAGATGGGCTATGCCGACGCTCTGCTGGGCGGCGCTACCTACTCCACCGCTGACACCGTTCGTCCCGCTCTGCAGCTGGTAAAGACCAAGAAGGGCGCTCATCTGGTGTCCTCCTGCTTCATCCTGGTTCGTGGCGAAGAGAAGCTGGCCATGGGCGACTGCGCCATTAACATCGACTATCAGGATACCGTGGACAAGGAAGGCAATGTGGTTGTTTCCGCTGCCCAGAAGCTGGCAGAGGTTGCTGTTGAGACTGCCAACACCGCCAAGGTATTCGGCATTGACCCCAAGGTTGCAGTTCTGAGCTTCTCCACCAAGGGCTCCGGCAAGGGCGGCACGGTTCAGCTGAGCCACGACGCTACCATTGAGGCCCAGAAGCTGGCTCCCGAACTGGCTATCGACGGCGAGCTGCAGTTTGACGCTGCTGTGTCCCCTGTTGTTGCCGCTACCAAGTGCAAGGGTTCTCCCGTTGCCGGTCAGGCCAACACCTTTATTTTCCCCTGCATCGAGGCCGGTAACATCGGCTATAAGATCGCCCAGCGTCTGGGCGGCTATGAGGCCTACGGCCCCATCCTGCAGGGCCTGAATGCTCCCATCAACGACCTGAGCCGCGGCTGCAACGCCGAGGAGGTCTACAAGATGGCCATTATCACCGCTGCTCTGGCCTGATTTTCAAAATGACTCAAATGCTGTCCTGCTTTTGCAGGGCAGCATTTTTTCTTTCAATTCTTCCCATTTGGGGTGGTTTTTGTGAATGCAGCAAAGGAAAATGGAGCCATTGGGGGATCAACTGCCCTGCCCAACGGATTCTTTGGAAATTGAAAAGAAATCGGTTTACTTTTTTTGAGGAATCCCTTATAATAGTTTGGATAAAGTGAGAAAAATCGGCCCCTTCCTATGCTGGGGCTTACCACCGAGGTGACTGCAAGTGACTGAGCTTTCTAAAATTCGTAATTTTTCGATTGTAGCCCACATTGACCACGGCAAATCCACTCTGGCAGACCGACTCCTGGAGGAGTGCAAGGCCATTGACCATCGGGAGATGGAAAATCAGATTCTGGATAATATGGATCTGGAGCGGGAACGTGGCATTACCATCAAAGCCCGTGCCGTTCGCATGAAGTATACCGCCGATGACGGCGAGACCTATGACCTGAACCTGATCGATACCCCGGGCCATGTGGACTTTAACTATGAGGTGTCCCGCTCCCTGGCGGCCTGTGAAGGTGCAGTGCTGGTGGTGGATGCCTCCCAGGGCGTGGAGGCCCAGACCCTGGCCAATACCTATCTGGCCATTGATGCGGGTCTGGAGGTTGTTCCCGTCATCAATAAGATCGATCTGCCCGCCGCCCGCCCCGCAGAGGTCAAGGCAGAAATTGAGGATATTATCGGCGTCCCTGCCGAGGATTCCCCGGAAATTTCCGCTAAAAACGGAATCAATATTCATGCGGTTCTGGAGCGCATCGTGTCGGATGTTCCCGCTCCCAAGGGAGACCGGAATGCCCCCCTGCAGGCTCTGATTTTTGACAGCCAGTATGATTCCTACCGTGGCGTTATTGTCTATCTGCGTGTGAAAGAGGGCGTTCTGCGGCCCGGTATGGATATTAAAATGATGGCCACCGGAGCCGTGTACAAGGTGGTGGAGGTAGGCTCCATGCAGCCTTTGGGCCTGCAGCCCACTGAGGAGCTGGGAGCCGGTGAGGTCGGCTATCTGACCGCCTCCATTAAGACCGTGTCTGATACCCGGGTGGGCGATACCGTTACCGATGCCAACAACCCGGCGAAGGAAGCACTGCCCGGCTACCGTACGGTTCAGCCCATGGTGTATTCCGGTGTCTATCCTGCTGACGGTTCCAAATACCAGGATCTGCGGGATGCCCTGGAAAAGCTGAAACTGAACGATGCATCCATGACCTATGAGCCGGAAAGCTCCATTGCCCTGGGCTTTGGCTTCCGATGTGGCTTCCTGGGCCTGTTGCATATGGAAATCATTCAGGAGCGATTGGAGCGGGAGTATAATCTGGACCTCATTACCACGGCCCCTAACGTCGTATACCGGATTACCAAGACAGACGGTCAGGTAATCATGGTGGACAATCCCCTCAATTACCCCGACCCTGCGGAAATCGAGCTGGCAGAAGAGCCTTATGTCAAGGCCAGCCTCATGGCTCCCCAGGAATATGTAGGAAATATCATGGATCTGTGTACTGCCCGCCGCGGTGAATTCAAGGACATGGTATATCTGGATGCCACCCGGGTGGAGCTTCACTATGAAATGCCCCTGAATGAAATCATTTATGATTTCTTTGATGCCCTCAAGTCCCGGACCCGTGGATACGGCTCTCTGGACTATGAAATGGATGAATACCGCCCCAGCAAGCTGGTGAAGCTGGATATTCTTCTGAATGGCGACATTGTAGACGCATTGAGCTTTATTCTCTTTGCGGACAATGCCTATCCCAGAGCCAGAAAGATCTGCGAAAAGCTGAAGGACAACATTCCCCGTCAGATGTTTGAAATTCCCGTGCAGGCAGCCATTGGCGGCAAGGTCATTGCCAGAGAGACCATCAAGGCTCTGCGTAAGGACGTTCTGGCAAAGTGTTACGGCGGTGACATCACCAGAAAGAAGAAGCTGCTGGAAAAGCAGAAGGAAGGCAAGAAGCGGATGCGGACCTTTGGTACGGTGGCCGTTCCCTCTGAAGCTTTTATGGCAGTTCTCAAGCTGGATGAGGATTGATAACCATGCTGATGCTAGAGAAAAACGAAAAAACACCCCTTGGAATCTATGTGCATATTCCCTTTTGCCGCAGCAAGTGTGAATATTGTGATTTTTACTCTCTGGGCGGCTCAAAGGAAAAGGGACTGACGGAGGATTATCTGGAGGCCGTGTGCCTTCACATGAAGGAAGCCGGCGCATTGGCGCCCAACTATCTGGTGGATACCATCTACTTCGGAGGCGGCACCCCTACTTATTTGGGGCCTGAGGGTCTGGTACAGATTCTCAACGCCATTCGTCGTCGGTTTGCGGTGTCCAACGATGCAGAAATTACCTTTGAGGCCAATCCGGACTCTGTGAACGAGAAGCTGCTCAAGCGCCTGAAGGCGGAAGGCTTCAACAGAATCTCTCTGGGCGTTCAGACCGATGATGACCAGCTTTTGAGAAAGCTGGGCCGTCCCCACTCCTATCGTCAGGCAGTGCAGGCGGTAGAGCTTGCCCGGAATGCAGGCTTCCGCAATATATCCCTGGATCTCATCTACGGGCTTCCCGGCCAGTCTCTGACAGACTGGGAGCAGACCCTGACCCATGTTTTGGAGCTTCAGCCGGAGCATATGAGCTGCTATGGTCTGAAGGTGGAACAGGGCACCCCCCTCTGGAACTACAAGGAGGCGGCAAATCTGCCGGACGATGATGCACAGGCAGATATGTACCTGTCCACCGTGCGGATTTTGAAGGAACACGGCTATGCGCAGTATGAAATTTCTAATTTTGCCCGCCGTGGTCTGCGCTCCAGGCATAACCTGAAGTACTGGACAGGACAGGAGTATCTGGGCTTTGGTCCTGCTGCCAGCTCTGACTTTGCAGGAAAGCATTTTACCATTGAACCGGACATTCACAGCTATATTAAAGGCGTGAAGGAAGGCGGACCGGTGCTGTCCGAGTGCCAGGAAATCCCCATCCAGGAGAGAGCCGGGGAATATCTCATATTCCGGCTTCGTACCTCTGAGGGTATTGAGGCAGAGGAGTATATGAAGCAGTTTCTGCTTCCCTTTGCTCCTCTGGAGGCCCTTCTGCAGAACTACCGGGCCAAGGATCTGGCCGCCTTTGACGGCACCCGCTGGCGACTGACCCCCAGAGGGTTTCTGGTCAGCAACTCCATTCTGGTGGAGCTTCTTGAGGCACAGGAGCAGTCCACTCCTCTGGCCAAACGAAAAAAATAAGAAAACAGGGAATCTTCCGATGCCGGAAGATTCCCTGCTTTTTATTTCCGCTGCGGACAGATAAAAAGTGTGCTGTCTTAAAAATAAGACAGCACACGGAAAGGATAGATTTAACCTGCCAGAATTTCTGCACGAACCACACCCTGCAGAGAATTCAGATGGCGCAGAAGCTCCTCCAGAGAGGTCTTCAGATTGTTGGTCTCTGCGGTGATGGTGACACCGGCACACCCGTTGGTAGGAATTGTTTGGTTGATGGTAAGTATATTTGCGCTCCATTGGGCAAAAATGGTAAGAAGAGACGAGAGAATGCCTGGCTCATCGTGAAGCGTTAGCTGGAATGTGATGATTCGTCCTGCCATAAGATTTTGGAAAGGGAGAATGGAGTCGCGATACTTATAGAATGCACTGCGGCTGATGCCTGCAATGTGAGTGGCGTCATTTACAGTGGAGGCTTCCCCCGTATCCAGGAGGCGCTTTGCTTCCGCCACTTTCAAAAACACTTCGGGCAGGGCAGCGGATTCAACGATGTAATACTTTGGAATGTTGGCCATGAGGCACCCTCCTGTTGTCGTTTTCACCAGTTTTTTTGAAAATGTTCCCACAGTCATTGTAGCATATTTTGAAAAAAATGCAAGCTTTATATACAGGAGGTATCATGGGAGGAATTGCAAACATGAAAAGATATCTGCTTCCCGGGGCAGTAGTGATCGGAATTGTTCTGTTTCTGCCCTGGGGACTTCCGTTGGCGCTGCCGTTTTTACTGGGATTTGGAGTGGCCTGGGCAGGGCTGCCCCTGGCCAATGCCCTCATCCGGCGGTTTCATACATCGCCCAAGCTGGCAACGGCCCTGTCAATCTTAGGCGTATACGGGCTTTTGCTGGGGGTGGCCTATCTGCTGGTCCGGCTTTTGCTGGGAGGATTGGACCATTTGGTGAATCTCCTGCCCTCTCTTGTGGATGAGCTGGGCGTTCTTGCGGAGGGACTCAAGGGATGGATGTATGAGCAGGTAGAGAAGGCCCCGGACCGTTTGCGGGGAAATTTGGAAGGAAGTATTGAAGAACTGTTTTCCGGCGGCTCGACCTTTGCAGAGGGAGCCACCACCAAAATTCTGAGCCTTGCTTCCCGGATTTTGCTCCAGCTTCCCGACACCTTTGTGTTTTTGGGAACTGCGGTGGTGTCCAGCTTCCTTATTTCCAGCCGTCTTCCCTTTTTCGGTCAGTGGCTGCGGAAAAAGCTTCCGGCGGCCTGGGCACAGCGGGTCTTTCCCCTGCTGCAAAATCTGCGGGCCAATTTGGGAGGCTGGTTTAAGGCCCAGTGTAAGCTGATTGGAATTACATTTCTGGTTCTGACTCCGGGATTTCTGTTTCTTCGGATCAAAAGCGGAATTCTTCTTGCCCTGGCGGTTTCCTTTGTGGATGCCCTGCCCATGCTTGGAACCGGAACGATCCTGGTGCCCTGGGGGCTGGTGGTGCTTCTGCAGGGTAATACCCCTCTGGGCCTGGGCCTGTTGGCACTGTATGTGCTGACCTCCGTCATTCGCTCCTGCATGGAACCCAGACTGCTGGGACGGCAGCTGGGGTTAAATCCCCTGCTGACACTGATGGCCATGTATGCAGGCTACAAGCTTTGGGGAATTCTCGGTATGATTGCGGCTCCCATCCTCACCATTACCCTGCTGGAATTCTGGTCTATGACCAAAGGTTGCAATTTCCCTAAAGGGTGATATAATAGCGGAAAAACGGGAAAAAGGGGGCATTATGTGGAACTGGAGCACATTGCACAGCATACAGGTCGGCTTTCTAACTTTTTAAAGGGAGAAATGGGCATGTCCACGGGCCTTATGAACCGATTGAAGTGGAAGGACCGGATTCTGGTCAACGGCAAACCGGAGCGGACCAATTACAAAGTTCAGGAAGGCGACCGCATTACGGTGGAGCTGGACGAGCCGACCCCGGAGTATCCGGCGGAGGAAATGCCCCTGTCGATCTGCTATGAGGATGCCCATATTCTGGTGGTGGACAAGCCTGCCGGAATGCTCATTCATCCCTCCCGGCACAGAAATACAGGAACGCTTGCCAATGGAATTCTGGGATACTATCAGAAAACCGGTCAGGCCTGCGCCTTTCATCCGGTCACCCGTCTGGACCGGGACACCTTCGGTCTGGTGCTTCTTGCAAAAAATTCCCATGTTCACCGCCTTCTCAATGATATGCACACAGAAGGAAATCTCCGGAAAATCTACCATGGTCTGGTATATGGCAGACCGGAGCAGGACCAGGGAGATATAACGGCCCCCATTATCCGCTGTCCCCTGCCCAGTCTTCTGCGAAAGGTAGACCCCCAGGGCCAGAGCTGCCACACACAATACAAGATTCTGGAGCCCAGAGAGAACCGCACCGTATTGGAACTGACCCCCATCACGGGAAGGACCCATCAGCTGCGGGTCCACTGCGCCTACATAGGCTGTCCCATTCTGGGAGACCCCCAGTACTACAGCCCGGAGAGTATGGAGCTGTCCCAATCCATGGGGCTGACCTATCAGCAGCTTTGTGCTAAGGAATTGGTGTTTTGCCACCCTGTCACGGGAGAAGCCATGCATTTTGTGTCAGGCTTGGAGCTGGCCTATTAAAATTGGAGAAAGACGATAGAGAATCGGTTGCCCTGGAAAACGGGGTGACCGATTTGTTTTATGCCTGTCCTCCCTGCAAAAAATTTTGAATCTGAAAAAGAAATCTTCTGCCGCAGGTTTACATATAATTCCAAGGGGTAGACTGATATAGTATGAAAGGTGATTATCTGTGAGGAGGAAAGGAACATGAAACGATGGATCGGGTTATTTCTGACAGCAGCAGTTACGGGAACACTTCTGCACAGTCTCTATGCCTGGTTTCCCAATCCCCTGTTTGGGATGATTGCGCCGCTGAATGAAAGCGTATGGGAGCATTTAAAGATGCTGTTTTGGCCCTGGATTCTCAGTGCCTTCCTGTGGCGGCAGAAGGAACCGGGGTACTGGGCCGGAATCAGTCTGAGTCTGATTGTGATGCCGCCGGTGCTTCTGGGAATTTACTATACCCTGAAGGCAGGATTTGAGATCGAGGCGGTGTGGCTGGACATTGCAAATTACTATGTAGTTCTGGCCTTTGGCACATGGCTTGCCCGGCATGTGCGGAAGCTGGAGGAAAAAACCGGGATTTTGGTAATGCTGGCAGGACTGTGGGGCGCAGTTCTTCTGATTCTTTCGGTCTGTCCTTTGAACCGTCCGATCTTTTGGTGAAAATCGTTCGACAAAAATGAAATAAATGGTGGGCCTTTTAGGGGAAAGAAACGGAAATTCTTCATTTTTCTATCAATCATACGGTATTTTGCCGGATTTTTCTCCTGTTCAAACGGGAGCAAATGTGATTCAATATAGGAAAAGGAGGCAGCCTATGACACGGAGTATTTTAATGCACGAGCGGTTATACAGAGACCCTGAGGGCAGGCCCTGCAGAATGCAGTATTTTCTTCTGGTTGACGAGGTGGTTTTCGGGGACAACACCCTGGATATTTACGGGGCAGAAATTCTTTCCTACCGGTCAGAGGATTTTCTGGGAAAGAAGACCCTGCGGGGGATCACCCCCTTCGGCCCCCGGATTACAGCGCTGATCAACTGCATGGCAGACAGCCTGACCCCGCCGGAACGGATGGAACGAATGGTGAAAGATCGGGTAAAACAGCTGAAATAGTGGATATTTGGGCAAACTACTGGACATAGCTCCTTTCATTTGCTATAATGGGCAAAAGTATTGAAAGGAGCGAAATCCTATGAAGTGTCCTTACTGCGGCGACCAGGAGAGCAAGGTGGTTGATTCCCGTCACTCTGATGATGGACTCAGCATCCGCCGCCGAAGAGAATGTCTGGCCTGCCAGAAGCGGTTTACTACCTATGAGACGGTAGAGAGTCTTCCTATCATTGTGGTGAAGAAGGATGGCTCCCGTCAGGCATTTAATCGGAATAAGGTTCTCAACGGCATGGTGAGAGCCTGCGAAAAGCGTCCCGTCACCCTGGCTTCTCTGGAGCATGCTGCCATGGAGATCGAGCAGACCATCCAGAATTCTCTGGAACGGGAGGTGCGGTCTGAGCATATCGGAGAATTGGTCATGGAGCGGCTGAAAAAGCTGGATGAGGTCTCTTATGTCCGGTTTGCCTCTGTGTATCGGCAGTTCAAGGATGTGCACAGCTTTATGGATGAGCTGAATAAATTCCTGAAAGAAAAATAAAGGGGTGTCCCCATGATTCTGAAATTGATGTATCTTTTGATGCTGGCAGTGCCTGTCTGTGCGGTGGTGCTGGGCTTTATGTGCTGGCGGTGCCCCCCCAAGGGACCTACCTGGGCCTATGGCTACCGCTCCCGCCGGGCCAGAGCCAGCACGGAAAGCTGGCTGTTTGCCCAGAACCTGGCAGGTCAGATCTGGTATTTTCTGGGCCTTGTCATGCTGATCGGTTCCTTTTTGGTAGTCAGAAAGCTCAGCATGGAAAATATAGAAAGTGCGTTTGCCACAGCTTCTATTCTGATTGTTGTCCAGCTTGTACTTGTTTGCCTGTGCCAGCTTCCCACAGAGTATCTGCTTCTGCGGCGCTTTGACCGGTTCGGCCGGGTCAAAAAGACTTTGGAAGAGCAGGTCTCTGAGGTGCCGGAGACAGAATACGAAAAAACCGCCCGAGTGGAACTGCCCTGTGAGCAGGAAGAGGGGCAGGAGGAGCTTGACCTGGACTTTGATCTGTTTGACAGTTCTGAGTCTGCAGAACAAGAGGAGCCTCGAGAGGAATCTTAATTCTCTGTTCCCCAGGGTTATGCCCTGGGGAATTTTTAATATTATGATCCTTCGTTGATTCAGGAATGTTTAAAGCGAAAAATGATAGAATAAGGAGTGGCAACAATGAAAAGGAAGAAGATTCTGGCAGTCCTGCTGTCTGTGTTTCTTTTAACGGGATGTGCCAACAAAGATTCCGGGGAGGAGACCACCAATCCCACTACGGAGCCCACAACGCAGGTGACGGAAGTGGTGACATTGCCTTCTGAGGTGGTGGAGCCCACAGAGATGGAAGCAAAAACCCTTTATTATCATCCTCTCACGGGAGAGGCACTGCAGGCTCCCTATATGGGGGACCGGCCTTATGCGGTCATGGTCAATAACTACATTGCGGCTCTGCCTCAGTGCGGAATCGGTCAGGCAGATGTGATTTATGAAATGCTGGCAGAAGGCGGCATCACCCGGATGATGGCCATTTTCACCGGTGCAGAAGACGGAACGGCTCTGGGTTCTATCCGTTCCCTGCGGCCCTATTACCTCAGCGTGGCCCGTGCCTATGATGCCATTGTGGTGCATGCAGGCGGCAGCGAGCAGGCTTATGCCGATGTGAGAAATTCCGGATGGGACCATATTGACGGTGTCCGTGGGTCAGGCTCCGGCGGCTACTACTACCGGGTGCAGGACCGCATTGACAACGCAGGCTCTGAGCACAGCCTCTTTATTAACGCAGAGGGAATGAGAGCCTATGCCGCAGAGGAGGGCTGCCGTCTTGAATGGGAGAATGCAGGCCCCTATTTCACCTTCTCCGACCAGCCCATGACCCAGGGAGACAGTGCCCGGGAGGTTACGGTGCATTTCAGCCAGAAGAGCACCTCGTTCACTTATCACGAGGAAGATAAGCGGTATTATGCCGAGCAGTATGATGAGCCCTGGGTTGACGGCAACACCAACCAGCAGCAGGCCTTTGAAAATGTTTTGGTTCTGCGGGCAGAGATTCGAACGGTGGACAATGACGGCCGTCTGGATGTGACACTGGTAGGCAGCGGAGAGGGCCACCTCATCCGGGATGGAAAGTGTGTGCCTCTTACCTGGTCTCGTGGCGGTGAGGATGCCCCCTTCCTGTACACCCTGGAAGATGGCAGTGCAGCACTCTTTGCCCCCGGCCGCACCTATGTGGCAGTGATTTATACGGACAGTAATCTGGAGCTTCAGTAAAAAGCAGCAGGGCTGTTTTGCCGATTGGTAAAACAGCCCTGTTTTTTGTAATTTACAGGCATATGCGGAAGTTGTGGCCGCAAAACAGCAGGTGCACAGGGAAAAGATGGCGGGTCAATTTTCTAATCCGGGCAGGTTCGGTTTTTATATTCGGAAAGGAAATCTGTATTCCCGTTCCCCTATATCTTGGGAAAATCAGCTTCCAAAGCCACAAGAGCAGGGGCTGGGAATAGAAAATAGTAGGAATTTATGAAAAAAGTGTTGACCAATGCCCGTTTATCGGATATAATATTCTTCGCATGACCTGAAAATTCAGGCCAGATTTATTCGACTCGCTGCGGCCGGAAACGGCTGTTGAGCATCATTCTTGACAGGAGGTGTTATCCCAATGAAGCGTACCTATCAGCCTAGAAAGCGCCACAGAGCCACTGTGCATGGCTTCCGCCAGAGAATGGCTACCACCAATGGCCGCAAGGTTCTTTCTCGTCGTCGTGCCAAAGGCCGCAAGGTTCTGTCTGCTTGATCTTTGTGCGCCCGAGAATGCGGAATAACGCTGTCCAATGATGAGACTGTTGCGGGGGTGAATGGGAGGAAATTCTGTTCGCCCCCTCGTCTTTCTCATAATGCCCGTCACCTCCCGGCCTCACCAGTGTGTTGTCCGGGATTTTTCGGCAGCATCGTCTTTTATCCCGGAGGGAATCCACATGGAATATTCCAAATCCTTAAAACTAAACCACATATTTCAGAGACTGTACCGCAGTGGCAGCCAGGCCGCCAATAAGGACCTGGTGATCTACTGCCGGAAGAATCGCACCAAAGAAAATCGGGTGGGAATTACGGTAAGCAAAAAGCTGGGCAAGGCTGTTACCCGCAATCGGGTGCGCCGTCGTCTGCGGGAGGTCTATCGCCTCCATGAGGACCGCTTCCTGCCGGGTTATGACATTGTGGTGGTGGCTCGCAGTCGGGCTGTGGATGCCCCCTTCCAGCAGCTGGTAAAGTCCTATCTGGCCCTGGGGGCCAAGCTGGGACTTTTGCGGGAGGAAGAGAAGTGAAGGGTCTGTTGCTGGCGGCGATCCGCTTCTATCAGAACCACATTTCCCCAGCGTTTCCACCAAGATGCCGATTTACCCCCACCTGCTCCCAATATGCGGTGGAGGCTATCGGCAAATACGGCGCCGGGAAAGGAAGTCTCCTGGCCCTGCGGCGTATCTTACGATGCCACCCCTTTTACAAGGGTGACTATTATGATCCCGTCCCGTAATTTGGAGGATTTAAATGTCGGAATTTATTCGTATCCCCTTTGGTTATCTGCTGGACTACCTGTACCAGTTCACCTCTAACTATGGTTTGGCTCTGATCCTCTTCTCCCTGTTCGTGAAGCTGATTCTGCTTCCCTTCAGCGCAAAGAGCAAAAAGAGCATGATGCAGATGAGCCGTATGGCTCCCCTTACCCAAGCAATTCAGCAGAAATATCCCAATGATCCCCAGAAAGCCAATATAGAGATCAGCAAAATCTATAAAGAGGAAGGCGTCAGCATGTTTGGCGGCTGCCTGTGGAGCCTGCTGCCTCTGTTTATCATCTTCCCTCTGTTCTATGTCATCCGTGAGCCTCTGGTCTATGTGCTGCACTACACCAAGGATCAGGCAGCACAGATGGTTTCTATGGTCAAGGAGCTGTCCCCTGAAATCTTCGGCGGCAATTCCTATTACGACCAGGTAGCCCTGGCACCTCACCTCAGTGAGTTCACCGAGCAGATCAAGGCTGCAATGCCTGAGCTGGCTGACAAGACCATTCACAGCCTGAACTTCCAGTTCCTGGGCGTCAACCTGGGCCAGATTCCTGACTTTAAGTTCTGGGCCTGGGAGGCATTCTCCTGGAATAAGTTCGGCGGCCTGCTGCTGCCCATTCTGTCTGCCGGCAGCCAGGTTCTCACCATGATTGTGAGCCAGAAGCTGAATAACTCTGTCACCACGGATAAAGACGGCAACCTGGACAATGAGGCTGCCAAAAACGCCAATAAGACTGCCAATACCATGATGTGGGTAATGCCTCTGATCTCTTTGTGGATCGGCTTTACCTATCCCTGCTCTCTGTCCCTGTACTGGATGAGCCAGGGTGTCTTCGGTATGGTGCAGGATGCAATCCTCACAAAGAAGTACCGCAAGCTGTACGATGCAGAGGATAACATCAAGCGGCGCATTGCCGCAGAAAAGGCCGCTCTGGAAGAAGAGCGGGAGCGCCAGCGTGCCAAGCGTCGGGAAGAGAATCCCAATGGCATTATGGAAAATACCAGTAAGAAGAAGCTGCAAAGACAGCAGCAGATTCTGAAAGAGCATGAAATCGCCGAAAATAAGAAGGCCAATGCGCCTGCAAAAGAGGATGATTCCCTGTCCGGGATCCCTGAGCGCCCCTTCTGCAAGGGTCGTGCTTATGAGGCTGACCGATATAAGAGAAGCACCTCCGACGATATCGAGGAGTAAGCTATGGAAAAGAAGTTTATTGCAACTGGCAAGGATTTTGACTCCGCAGTTCAGGCCGCTCTCAAGGAGCTGGACCTGGACTTGGAGAGTGTTTCTGTTCAGATTCTGGAACGGGCCAAGAGCGGTGTCTTTGGATTCGGTGCACGGCCCTGCAAGGTTGAGGTAACCTATGAGGTACCGGACCCTGTTCCCGCTGCTGCCCTGTCCTCCGCCTCCCGCAGCAAGCCCAGAAAAGCACCGGAAGCTCCCAAGCCCCAGCCCAAGGAAGTGCCTGCAAAGGCAGAGCCTGCCGAAGCACCCAAGGAGGCTCCTGTGCAGGAGCGCCGGCCTGAGCGTGCCCCCCGTGTCCGGAATGAGGAGCGCAAGCCTGCTCCCCGGCGGGAGGAAAAGCCCAAGATGACCCCTGAGGTCAAGGAGCCTGAGGCAGTGAAGGAGCCCAAAGAGCCTAAGGTCTATGCCCCTGCCGCAGCCGGCAGCGTGGAAGAGCAGATTGAGGGCTTCCTCAAGGGCCTTCTGGAGCATATGGGCTCCAAGGCTGTCCCCCATGCCCAGAAGGGTGAGGAGGAGACCTATCGGGTAGAGCTGGTAGGTGAAGAGCTGGGAATGCTCATCGGCCGCCGGGGTGAGACCCTGGATGCCATCCAGCATCTGGCCAACTACGCTGTGAACCGGAACCGTGATACCCGTGTCCGCATCAGCGTGGATGCAGAGGACTACCGTGTAAAGCGTGAGGAGTCCCTGCGCCGCTATGCCAGAAAGAAGGCACAGCAGGTCCTCAAGGCCCATCGCCGCACGACCCTGGAGCCGATGAACGCCTATGAGCGCCATGTGATCCATGCCACCCTGCAGGAGATGGAGAACATCACCACCTACTCCACCGGCACCGAGCCCAACCGCCGTGTTATCATTGAGTATGTGAGATAAGAAATGAAAAGGAGCTGTTTTACCAAGTAAAACAGCTCCTTTTTTTATATCTATGGGAGATAAGGAATTCCGGGAAAGGGCGAAAAAGAGACATCCGAAAATTTTCAATCCGGACACATGGGCCAAGGATGGAAATTCAGCATAGAATGCCGTATGGAGGTGAAATTATGCTGATCGTCCAAAAATTTGGAGGAACTTCCCTGGCAGGGGAAGAACGCATTCGACAGGCGGCCCAGCTGGTGACACAGGCGGTGAAGCGAGGCAGTCAGGTTGTGGCAGTGGTTTCGGCCCAGGGGGCAACCACAGATGATCTCATTAAGCAGGCCATTTCCCTGAATCCCCGGGTCAGTGCCAGAGAAATGGATGCCTATTTAGCCACAGGAGAACAGCTTTCTGCGGGACTTTTGTCCATGGCCATTCAGGCCATGGGATATCCGGTGGTATCCCTGACAGGCTGGCAGGCCGGAATCTTTACGGACAGCACCCATGGCAATGCAGTGATTCTGGGACTGGACAACAACCGGGTCCAGACGGAGCTGGACCGGGGAAACATTGTGGTGGTCACCGGCTTTCAGGGAATCAATGCCGCCGGAGATGTTACCACCTTGGGCCGCGGCGGTTCTGATACCACGGCAGTGGCCCTGGCAGGCTGTCTGGAAGCGGATTTGTGCCAGATTTACACCGATGTAGGGGGCGTCTATGACAAGGACCCCCATCTTTATCCGGATGCAGTAAAATTTGACTGGGTTTCCTATGAGAAAATGCGGCGGCTCATTGCAGGCGGAGCCCAGGTGCTCCACGACAGATCCGTGGAGCTGGCACAGAAATTTGGGCTGAGTTTGGAGGTGCTTTCTTCCTTTACAGGCCAGCCCGGCACCATTGTCTGCGGAGAGACATAAAACTACAACAAGCGCTGACCCCCAATCCGGTCAGCGCTTACACTGCATTCGTCTACAGAAAAAGGACAAAAAATGATTTTTTGTATCTGTAGGCAAAATCCACAAATTTCCTTGCAAATACTGGGGAAATCTCCCTGCATTCAAAAGGGGTGTAGGGGTTGACCCCTTGACATTCCTGTGATACTATCTTTCTTATACAAAAAATATGGGAAAAGGAGCAAAACATGAAAGTTACAAGAAAAATATTGACCTATGGTGTCATTATGTGCATTGCATTTTTAGCTGCCTTGTCTTATCAACTCTTCGTGTTTCCCAATAAGTTTGCGCCTGCGGGACTCAATGGCCTGTGTACCATGATCCAGTATGCCCTGGGAATCAAGGTCAGTGTGATGAACCTGGTTATTAACATCCCTCTTGCCCTTCTGGTTATGCGGGTGGTGAGCCGTCCTCTGGCCGTTCGCTCTTTGTGCTATACCCTGTTCTTCTCCTTCTCTTTGCTGCTTCTGGATTATGTTCCTCTGGAGCAGTTTGCGTATAACACAGCAAACGGAACCAGTAAGATTCTGGGACCCATGGTGGCGGGTATTATCAACGGCTTTTGCTATTCCGTCGTGATCCGGGGCGGCTCCTACACCGGTGGTCTGGACTATGTGGCAGCCCTCATTCAGGTAAAAAAGCCGGAAACCAATTTCATGAGAATCACCTTTCTGCTGAACTGCACAGTGGCCATTACTTCTTACTTCGTCTATGGCTATCAGATTGAGCCTGTGCTGCTTTGCATCATTTACTGCTATCTGACCAGCACTGTCTCTGACCGGATTCTTCGCAGCGGAAGATCTGCCGTGAAGTTTGAAATTGTCACCCCCTACCCGGATGAAATCTCCAACGCAATCGTGACGAAGCTCCGCCACAGCGGAACTCGTGTGGAGGGTGTGGGTGTTTACTCCGGCGAGACCACGACCCTGTTGCTGTGTGTCGTGAACAAGAGTCAGATTCTGGAGTTTGAAAATATTATCCGCAGCTATCCTGATACCTTTGCGTACCTGTCTACAGTCAAAGAAGTGGTGGGAAATTTCAAACATTTGAAAAAGAATGGAGAAATAGAGAATCATCTTCTTGACGATGGCTCTGATGGTACACTATAATATAGTTAAAAATACAATATACATAAATCATTCTATTCGGAGGTAGAAAATCATGGCTTATTACTGCAACGAACCTTCCCATACCTTCAGCGAGTATCTGCTGATTCCCGGCTATACCAGCGAAGAGTGCATTCCTGCGAATGTGTCTCTGCGTACTCCCCTGGTGAAGTACCGCAAGGGTCAGGAGGAATGCCCCATCACCCTGAATATCCCCATGGTATCTGCAATCATGCAGTCCGTTTCCAATGACTCCATGGCCATTGCACTGGCTAAGGAGGGCGGCCTGTCCTTTATCTATGGCTCTCAGTCCATCGAAGCTGAGGCAGAGATGGTTGCCAAGGTCAAGGGCTTTAAGGCTGGCTTTGTGGTTTCTGCTTCTAACCTGACTCCCGAGCACACCCTGAAGGATGTGCTGGAGCTGAAGGAAAAGAACGGCTTCTCCACGGTAGCCATTACCGACGACGGCACTGCTACCGGCAAGCTGCTGGGTATCGTGTCCAGCCGTGACTATCGTGTGTCCCGGATGCAGCTGGATGAGAAGGTCGGTACCTTCATGACCCCCAGAGAGAAGCTGATTACCGCTTCTGCCGAGACCACCCTGAAGGAAGCCAACGACATCATCTGGGCCAACAAGCTCAACAGCCTGCCCATCGTGGACAAGGATGACCACATGATGTATTTCGTATTCCGGAAGGACTACGCTTCTCATAAGGACAACCCTCAGGAGCTGCTGGACAACAAGAAGCGCTATCTGGTGGGTGCCGGTATCAACAGCCGTGACTATGCAGAAAGAGTTCCTGCTCTGCTGGCTGCCGGTGCAGACGTGCTTTGCATCGACTCCTCCGAGGGCTATACCTGCTGGCAGGAAAAGACCATTGCCTGGGTTCGTGAGCACTATGGCGATACCGTGAAGATCGGTGCCGGCAACGTGGTGGACCGGGAAGGCTTCATGTTCCTGGCCAAGGCCGGCGCAGACTTCGTAAAGGTCGGCATCGGCGGCGGCTCCATCTGCATCACCCGTGAGACCAAGGGCATCGGCCGTGGTCAGGCTACCGCTCTGATTGAGGTTGCCGCAGCCCGTGACGAGTACTTCAAGGAGACCGGCATTTATGTGCCCATCTGCTCCGACGGCGGCATTGTCCATGACTACCATATGACCCTGGCTCTGGCTATGGGCGCTGACTTCATGATGCTGGGCCGCTACTTTGCCCGCTTCGACGAGTCCCCCACACCCAAGGTTATGATCAACGGCGCTTACATGAAGGAGTACTGGGGCGAAGGCTCCAACCGTGCCCGGAACTGGCAGCGTTACGATCTGGGCGGCGCTACCAAGCTGACCTTTGAGGAAGGCGTTGACTCCTATGTTACCTATGCAGGTCCTCTCCATGACAATGTGGAGGCCAGCCTGTACAAGGTGAAGAGCACCATGTGCAACTGCGGTGTCATCGACATTCCCTCTCTCCAGGCCAATGCAAAGCTGACTCTGGTTTCCGCTACCTCCATTGTGGAGGGCGGCTATCACGACGTGCAGCTGCGCAGCTCCAGCACCAAGGCTTAATTGAAATACCCCAAAGGGGCTGTCTCACTGAGACAGCCCCTTTCAGAATATTATGAGGCTGCCGGGGTGGTGCCGGAGGGCAACACTGCCCAAAAGCAGACGGCGGGAGGCGTTCCGGCGGAGTGGAGAATCATAGTTTTCTTTGACATGCAGGGGAAAGAATGATAGAATATATCTAATTTTCCGCCTGCGAGCGGAAGAAATGAGGTAAGAAAGAGGTGGCTTTTATGAGCTATCTTCCCTTGGGGCTGTTCGCCCTGCTGGTGGTGGCACTGGACCAGCTGAGCAAGTTTCTGGTGCTGGAGCATCTCTCCCTGGGTGAAGTGGTGCCCTGTGTAAACGGGCTGTTTCATCTGACCTATGTACAGAATTTCGGCGCAGCCTTTTCCATGCTGCAGGGCCACAGGTGGCTGTTTATTGCGGTGTTTATCCTGTTTGTAGGGCTTCTGTACTGGGGAATTCAAAAGAAGGTACTCCCCTTTTCCCGGTTTGAGATGTGGTGCCTGGCGGCTGTGATCGGCGGCGGTCTGGGCAATATTCTGGACCGGGTATTTCGGAGCTTCGTAGTGGATATGATTGCAGTGGAGTTTATCGACTTCCCTGTGTTCAATGTGGCAGATTGCTTTATTACCTGCGGCGCCATTGCCTTAATTGTGCATCTGGTGTTCTGGAACAAGAGCTTCTGGAAGGACGGGAAGGAGAAAAAATAAATGGAATTGATTTGCTGTACAGACGGCCAGCGGCTGGATGTATTTCTCTGTGAGTCCGTCTCAGATTTAAGCCGCAGTGCCGCACAGAATCTCTTAAATCAGGGCTGTGTGAAGGTAAACGGTCAGAGCGTAAAGAAAAACTATAAAACCAAGGCCGGGGATGTGGTGGAGGTGGTGCTGCCGGAGCCGGAAACACTGGATGTGACCCCCACCAAAATGGATCTGGAAATTGTCTATGAAGACGAGGATCTTATGGTCATCAACAAGCCGAAGGGTCTGGTGGTCCACCCTGCTGCCGGTCATTGGGATGATACCCTGGTCAATGGCCTGCTCTATGCCAGAGGCGATGCCCTTTCCGGCATCAATGGGGTCATGCGGCCCGGCATTGTCCACCGGATTGATAAGGACACCTCCGGCCTGCTGGCGGTGGCTAAAAACGATCTGGCCCATACGGTGCTGGCCAGTCAGCTGAAGGACCACACCTTGTCCCGGACCTATGAGGCCATTGTCTGCGGCACCTTCAAGGAGGACAGCGGCACGGTAGATGCTCCCATCGGCCGCCACCCCTCCGACCGTAAGCGCATGGCAGTGACCCAGCGTGGGGGCAAGGATGCCGTGACCCACTGGGAGGTCATTGCCCGGTATCGGGGCTATAGCCACATCCGGTGCCGTCTGGAGACAGGGCGTACTCATCAGATCCGTGTCCACATGGCCTACCTGGGCCATCCCATTCTGGGAGATATGGTATACGGACATAAAAAGCCGGAGCTGGGGCAGGATACCCAGTGCCTTCACGCCTGCTCGTTGTGCTTCCGGCACCCCAGAACGGGTCTGCCTGTTCTGGTGACCACCACATTGCCGGAGTATTTCCAGCAGGTGCTGGAAAAGCTGAAAAAAATGGGATAAATCCTCTTTGACAAAGCTCCTGTAAAAATTTTTTCTGCAATGTAAGCTGTTTTGGTTCTGAATCTCCTCCTGCGGGCATATGATGAAACAAAAGCAAGGAGGATGGGCTTATGGCAGAGGAACGGGGGCTGCAGGTGCCCCACAAGCTCACATTGGATGAGCGCAGAAAGCTTACGGTCAGCGGTGTCAGCGAAGTGGTGAGCTTCGATGAATCAGCAGTGGTGCTGAAAACAGCACGGGGAACCTTATTGGTTCGGGGTGAAAATCTTCATCTCAAGACCCTGTCCTTGGACGGTGGTCAGGTGGCAGTAGACGGAACGGTGACGGCCCTTATCTATGAGGAGCCGAGACGGGAAGGCGGCTTTCTGTCCCGCCTCTTTGGCTGATGGCTCCCGGGGTATATGAGCAGGCCCGGTGGTTCTTGTGGGCCCTGGGTCTGGGGGCCTGCTGGGCGGTGGCATATCGGTTTGTGAGAGCCTTGGAATGCAGAGCACCGGGATGGACCGTTCCCGGAGATGCAGTGCTTTTGCTGGGCGCAGCCTACAGCCTTCTGTATTACAGCCTGGCAGTCTCCGCAGGAAGGATGGATGCATTCCAGCTGCTGGGAATTTTCATGGGATGGGGCCTGCTGGAAACCGTGGCAGGAAGAGCTTTGAGAACGATTTTTGAGCGTTTTTGGAAGTTTATGGCCCTTTGTGTCAGACCGTTTTGGTTTATGTGCAAAAAAGTCAAAAAATTATTAAAAATTCTCTTTTCTTTCTGTAGAAAATGGGGTAGAATAGTCAATAGAAGGCGCCCGGTCGCCCACTCTGGAGGGAGTCAATATGAAGTTACCCGTAAAGTTTCGCAGATCCAGTCATATGATCAAGCTGCTGGTGTTTCTGGTGGTGGGGTCCTCTGTCTTTATCCTGGTGTCCCAGCGGGCACAGATTCGGGAAAACGAGGCAAAGGCTCAGTCCCTGTCCCGGCAGGTGGCACAGGTCAGACAGGAAAATCAGGATCTTCGGACAGACATCGAAGCCCTTGGCTCCGACGAAAGCGTTCGGAAAATCGCTCGGGACATGCTGGGCCTGGTGGAAAACGGTGAGGTCATTTTCTCCGATGTCGGAGAGTAAATATAGCGCGTTTGTATTTTTTAGGAGGACAAGTTTCGCAGTATGGAGTTAACAGTTGGAGCTATCATCGAAGGTAAGGTAAAGAGCATTACCAATTTCGGCGCATTCATTGCACTGCCGGAGAATAAGACAGGCATGGTACATATTTCTGAGGTGGCCAATGCCTATGTCAGCGATATTCGCCAGCATCTGACCGAGGGACAGGATGTGAAGGTTATGGTCATTGCCATAGACCCCGCAGGCAAGATCAACCTGTCTATTAAGCGCCTGGAGCCCAAGCCCGCCCCCCAAAATCGCCCCCGCAGCAACCATTTCGGCAACAATGACCGGCCCCGGAACAACAACTTCGGTGCTAACAGCGATCGCCCCCGTCAGAGCCGCCCTGCACCTGCACAGGCGACTCCCACTCAGGCCACTGTGGCCAAGTCTTCTGACCAGCTCTTTGAGGAGCGGCTGAAGCAGTTTATGTCCGAATCTGACAGCAAGATTTCTTCTCTGCGGCAGTATACGGACCACCGCACGAAGAGCCGTCGTCGGTAAAAAAATCAGGGCTGTCCGGAAAGCCATGGGGCTTTTGCTGACAGCCCTGTTTGCCTTTGTTGGGAGGATCATATGGCTTCAGTTTTGATTACAGGAGGTTCCCGGGGCATCGGTGCGGCAGCAGTTCGGGCCTTTGCAGCACGAGGGGATCAGGTCACCTTTTTTTATGAAAAAAACCATGAGGCAGCGCAGCGTGTTGCCGAAGAGACGGGGGCCACCCCGGTGTGTGTGGATGTGGCAGACCCGGCGGCAGTGAAGGCTGCCTTTGAAAAGATTAAGGAACTGGATATTCTCATCAATAACGCAGGAATCGCACAGTATGGCCTGCTGTCTCAGACCCCTGTAGAGGTCTGGGACCGGATTTTTGCGGTGAATGTCCGGGGAATGTATCTGTGTGTACAGGAGGCAACTTCTTTGTTCCTGAAGCATCACAGAGGCTGTATCATCAATGTCAGCTCCATGTGGGGCCAGGTGGGTGCTTCCTGCGAGGTGGCCTATTCTGCCTCCAAGGGGGCGGTTCTGGCCTTTACAAAGGCCCTGGCCCAGGAGTTGGGCCCCTCCGGAATCCGGGTCAATGCCATTGCTCCCGGCGTGATTCTGACGGATATGGTGTCCACGGTGACACCGGAAATTTTGGAGCAGCTGCGTGAGGAAACCCCTCTGGAGCGAAACGGTACACCGGAGGATGTGGCCCAGGCCATGCTGTATCTGGCGGATTCCCAGTTTGTGACAGGACAGGTCCTGCCTGTGAACGGCGGGTTTGTAATTACTTAAAAAATCAGAAAGAAGAGGAACGATGATATGAAAATTGCTTTGGCTTGTGATCACGGCGGTCTGACTCTGAAAGAGGCAGTAAAGAAGCACCTTACGGCTCAGGGCCATGAGGTAGAAGATTTCGGCACTTACACCGAAGACAGCTGCGACTACCCCGATTTTGCCGGGGCTGCTGCAAAATCCGTTGCAAATGGTACCAACCAGCGGGGCATTGTAATCTGCACCACCGGCATTGGTGTCTCCATCGTCGCAAACAAGGTCAAGGGCATTCGCTGCGCTCTGCTTTCTGATCTGATGTGCGCACGCCTCACCCGTCAGCACAATGATGCCAATATGATGGCCATGGGTGCCGGTGTGGTAGGCGAAAAGCTGGCTCTGGAGATCGTGGATACCTTCCTCAGCACTGACTTTGAAGGCGGCAGACATCAGCGCCGGGTGGACAAGGTCATGGCCCTGGAGCAGGAATAAGGGTTTATACCATACAAAGGGGTTGTCTCGGCCTGAGACAGCCCCCTTTTCCATAGAAACCGGCAGATTTTCTTTGACAGAATGCCTGAGGGTGCTGTATAATAGAGACAAATTGAAAGTCGCTTTTGCGGCTGAAAGGAGTATCCCTTATGCATATGGATCACGAACATGTGGGCTCCTGCGGTGAGCACCACCATCATCACGACCACGACCACGAGCACTGCCACGGCAGCGAGTGTGGCGGCTGCGGCGGCTGCACCCATACTCCCATGGAGGAGCTGACCGCTCTTATGAAGTACATGGTGGGCCACAATGCCTCCCACGCACAGGAGCTGGCCAACCTGGCCAAGCAGCTGGAAGCAGCCGGAGAAAAGATGGCCTATGAGCAGGTCATGCAGGCTGTATCTGATTTTGAAAAGGGCAATATGCGCCTGTCTATGGTGCTGCAATCCCTGGAAAAGTAAGGAGAATTGCTATGTGTCTGTCTACTGTTTATAAGAATACCCAGTCCCCTGAAACTCTGCTGATGAACAATGTCATGCGTGTGGAGTGCAAGGATGGTTGTGTGATTCTCACCGACCTGATGGAGCGTACAATGGCAATCGAAGGAACCCTTCAGGAAGCAAACCTGGTAGATGGTTTTGTCATTGTGAAAGAGAGTGCCTGATTGAGATGAAAAAGGGGGCTTTGGCCCCCTTTTCCTTTACCGGAAAGGAAGTGTTTATGGAGCCTGTTTCCATTATTTATGCAGATCAGGAAATTTTAGTCTGCATCAAGCCGGCAGGCGTTCTGTCCACGGACGAACCCGGCGGACTCCCCTCTTTGCTCCGCACACAGCTGGGGGATGAAAAGGCCTGTGTCCGAACCGTCCACCGGCTGGACCGGGTAGTAAGCGGACTGATGGTGTTGGCCCGGACCCCTGAGGCAGCCTCTAAGCTGTCGGCCCAGATTCGGGAAAGAACATTTGATAAAGAATATCTGGCCGTGGTCCATGGCTGTCCCCGGGAGGATGCGGGAGAATACCGGGACCTGCTGCTGCGCAATAAGCCGGAACGGAAAACCTATGTGGTATCCCAGCCGGGCAAGGATGTGCAGGAGGCAATCCTCACCTATCGGGTGCTGCATGGCGGCCCCCTTTCTGAGGTGCTCATTCATCTGGAGACGGGTCGAACCCACCAGATCAGGGCGCAGTTTTCCAGCCGGGGCCTGCCTTTGGTGGGAGACCGGAAGTATAGTCTCCTGGAAGATAACTGTCCCATTGCACTGTGGTCCCACAGTCTGTCCTTCCTGCACCCTGCAACCCGGGAGCCGCTTTGCTTCCGGGCAGAGCCTCCGGACCGGTACCCTTGGAATGAAATGTGTAAAAAAGTATCGATATAGACCTACTTTTTGCGTAAAATATCAAAAAGTGGTTTACAAAAGTATATAAACGCAGTATAGTGTTAGTATGAATCTCTTGTGTTACAGAGAAGCTGCAAAACTATACTGCGTTTTATTTTTTTTGAGAGGTGACTATGCTTATGGCAGTTCCTTTTTATGGTGGTATCCATCCCAAGGGACGAAAGTCTCTTACCCGGGATCGGAAAATCAAACCATTCCCCCCACCTGCGGTGGTGGTAATTCCCATGTCCCAGCACATTGGTGCTCCCTGCAAGCCCCTGGTGTCCAGGGGAGATCATGTAGACATCGGACAGAAAATCGGTGACGGACCGGGCCTCTGTGTTCCGGTTCATGCATCCGTATCCGGAACAGTAAAAGCCGTGGAGCCCCGCCCCCACCCCAACGGTACTACGGTTTTGTCTGTGGTGATTGAAAATGATATGCAAGAGACGCTGTGTCCTGAGATTCAGCGCCGCAAAACCATTGATGACCTGACACCGGAGGATTTAATCGGGATCATCCGGGAGGCAGGAATTGTGGGTATGGGCGGTGCGACCTTCCCTACAAACGTGAAACTTTCTTCCGGTGTTGGCAAGGTAGATACCATGATTGTCAACGCCTCCGAGTGTGAGCCGTACATCACCGCAGACGAGCGGCTGCTCCGGGAGCACAGCGACCGGGTTCTGGCAGGTATGGAAATCATTATGAAAATTCTGGGCCTCAAGGAGGCCGTCATCGGCATTGAGGCGGACAAGGAGACCACCATCCGGGAGGTGACCCAGGAGCTTTCCGATCACCCCGGTATTACCATCCGGTCTCTGCGGCCCAGATATCCCCAGGGCTCTGAAAAGCAGCTGATTCAGGCCATCACCGGACGGCAGGTGCCTCCCGGCGGTCTGCCTGCTCAGGTGGGATGTGCCGTGTTCAATACGGGAACCTGTGCGGCAATCGCTGATGCAGTATGGGACGGAATGCCCCTGGTCCAGCGGGTGGTCACGGTTTCCGGTGACATTGCCATGGGCCCCAGAAATCTGATGGTTCCCGTTGGAACCCCCTTTGCAGATATGGTGGATGCTGTGGGATTTGCAGAAAATCCTTACAAGGTTCTTTCCGGCGGCCCTATGATGGGCTTTGCACAGTTTGATTTGGCGGTCCCTGTTACCAAGGGCACCAATGCCGTCACCATTCTGGGCAGTAAAAATAAGTACCTCAGTGAGCACCCCCACTGTATCCGGTGCGGCAAATGCGTCACGGTCTGTCCCATGCACCTCATGCCCCTGAAGCTCTACAGCGCCGAGCGGCGCAGTGACATTGAGGAGCTGAAGGCACAAAACATCATGGATTGCGTGGAGTGCGGTTCCTGTGCCTACACCTGTCCCGGCTGTCTGCCTCTGGTGCACAGTATCCGTGCGGGTAAGCAGAAGCTTCGCAATGCACAGCCGCCCAAGAAGTAAGGAGGGGATATCATGGCAGGTAAAGTAAAATATTTCTATGAGCTTACGATTTCCAGCTCGCCCCACATTCATGGCCCGAATCGGACCTGGCGGCTGATGCTGGATGTGATTATTGCGCTGATGCCGGCACTGATCTGGGCTGTGCTGATGTTCGGATTTCGTGCCTTAACTGTGGCAGCAGTTTCCGTGGCAGGTTCTGTGTTCTTTGAATGGGCCTACCGCAAAATCATGAAACTGGACAACACCATTGGAGATTTGTCCAGTGTGGTCACGGGCCTTTTGATTGCTTTTGTGTGTCCTGTGACCATCCCCTATTGGACCATCCTGGTGGGTGACTTTTTCGCCATTGTGGTGGTCAAGCAGCTCTTCGGCGGCATCGGCAAAAACTTTATGAACCCGGCTTTGGCCGCCCGTGCCTTCCTTCTTTCCTGGCCTGTGGTGATGACCACCTGGGTAGAAGACGGCAATTGGCCCGGAATTTTCAGCACTGCGGATGCGGTATCTTCCGCTACGCCCCTGAACCATATGCATACAGGTGCCCTGCCTCAGGAATCCTTGCTGGACCTGTTCCTTGGAAAAGTGGGCGGCTCCATGGGTGAAATTTCCGCCCTGCTGCTTCTGATCGGCGGCCTGTACTTAGTGATTCGCAAGGTCATTACCCTGAGAATCCCCCTTTCCTTCCTCGGTACGGTGGCAGTACTTACCTTCCTGTTTCCCCGTGGAAACGACCGTGTTGTGTGGATGCTCAGCCAGCTGTTGTCCGGCGGCCTCATGCTGGGCGCCTGGTTCATGGCAACGGACTATGTGACCACGCCCATTACAGGACTGGGCCAGATTCTCTTTGGCCTGGGCTGCGGCGTAATTACGGTTGTGATCCGATACTTTGGCTCCTATCCTGAGGGTGTCAGCTATGCCATCCTGATTATGAATACCTGTGTGGTTCTCCTGGATCGGGTAGGCCGTCCCCGTCGCTTCGGCGTGACCAAAAAGGAGGAAAAGCAATGAATAAGAAATGTTCAGGTGTTCAGACCGTTTTGACCTTGTTCATCATTGCTGCAGTGATTGCAGGTCTGCTGGCAGGTGTCAATCTTATTACAAAAGACCGTATTGCAGCAGAAAAGGCTAAAAAGACAGAAGAAGCCCTGCTTCGGGTGGTACCGGAGGGCCAGCAGATCCAGGAAAAATTGGAATCCTATCCCGACGAATCCGGTCTGGTGCAGGAGGTCTACACCACAACGCAGGGATATGTATTTGAAGTACGGCGGAGAGATCCTTCTCATGGTGGGAGTTGGAAACGACGGAGCCGTTACCGGTGTGGAGGTCGTGAGCCACAGCGAAACCAGCGGCCTGGGTGCCAACGCCACCAAAGAAGAGTTCCGCAGCCAGTTTAAAGGCGTCAGCCAGTCCGTGGCAGTGACCAAGGACGGAGGCCAGATCGATGCGCTGACCGGTGCCACAGTCACGTCCCGGGCTGTGTGTGACGGCGTGAACGCCGCACTCAGCTGCTATATGGAAGGAGGAGCTCAGAAATGAAGTTTCGGAAACAATTAAAAGAAGGGCTTTTGACCAAAAACCCTGTGCTGGTGCAGCTTTTGGGTATGTGCTCCACCATGGCCATTACCACAACGCTGTTTAACGGCCTGGGCATGGGCTTATCCGTGACGCTGATTCTCATTTGCTCCAATGTGATTATTTCTCTTCTGCGGAAGGTAATTCCCAGCAGCATCCGGATTGCCGCCTATGTGGTGATTATTGCAGGATTTGTTACCATGGTAGACCTGCTGCTTCAGGCATTTCTGCCGGAGCTTTCCAACAACCTGGGCGTATTTATTCCCCTGATCGTTGTAAACTGTATTATTTTGGGCCGTGCAGAGGCGTTTGCTTCTAAAAACGGCGTTCTGGCATCTCTGGTGGACGGCCTCACCCAGGGCCTGGGCTACACCATCGCCCTTGTGGTTATGTGCATTTTCCGGGAGCTTCTGGGCAGCGGCACCTTTGGAGCCGGACTTCTCAATGGCGGTGCCGGAATTCGGATCATTCCGGAGCAGTATCCGGCCATGATGATGATTCTCCCCTTCGGCGGATTTCTCACGCTGGGCATTCTCATTGCCTTCTCCCAGTGGCTCACCAAGCACCTGGATAACCGCCAGCGAGAGAAAGAGGCTGCAAAGAGAAAGGAGGCAGCGGCATGAATGTGACTTCCCTGCTTGCCATTGCATTGGGTGCCATTCTTACCAACAACTTTATTCTGGTGAAATTTTTAGGCATCTGTCCCTTTATGGGTGTTTCCAAGAAAACCGATACTGCTTTGGGTATGGGTGTTGCGGTTACATTTGTTATGACCATCGCCTCTCTGGTTACCTGGGCAGTGGACCATTGGATTCTCTCCCCTCTTGACCTCAGATACATGCAGACCGCAGCGTTTATTCTGATTATTGCCTCTATTGTTCAGGTTGTGGAAATGTTCCTGAAAAAGAGCGTGCCCACACTGTACCAGGCCCTGGGCATCTACCTGCCCCTGATTACCACCAACTGTGCGGTTCTGGGTGTTGCACTGCTGAATATCCAGCTGAAATATGGCCCTCTTGAGTCTCTGGTCTACGGCTTTACCGGCGGCCTGGGCTTTACACTGGCCATTGTCCTGTTCTCTTCCGTGCGCCAGCGTGTGGAGGAAGCAGAGTGCCCGGAATGCTTTAAGGGCTTTCCCATTGCCCTGATTTCTGCGGGACTTCTGGCCCTGGCCTTTATGGGCTTTTCCGGCCTCAAGGTCTTTTAAGGAGGAGTTACCATGGATATTTTAATTGCGGTAGCAGTGTTGGGCGGTCTGGCACTGATTTTCGGTCTGGTGCTGGCGGTAGCCAGTAAGGTTTTTTATGTGGAGACAGACCCCAGACTGGAGCCTCTGCAGGAGTGCCTGTCCGGTGCAAACTGCGGCGGCTGTGGTTTTTCCGGCTGCGGGGCCTATGCCCAGGCGGTGCTGGATGGAAAGGCTCCCGTTGGCCTGTGTATTGCAGGCGGTGAGGAATGTGCTGAAAAAATGGCAAAGATCATGGGAACCAAGGCTGAAAAAGTGGCTCGTCAGGTGGCGTTTGTCCGCTGTGCCGGTACCACCGCCCGTGACAAGGGTGTGTACGAAGGAATCCATGATTGTGTCGCTGCCACGAAAGTGGCAGGCCGAGGCCCTCTGATTTGTAAGTTTGGCTGTCTGGGCTTTGGAAACTGTGTAGCGGCCTGTAAATTTGATGCCATTCATCTGGTGGACGGTGTGGCAAAGGTGGACCCGGATAAATGCACAGGCTGCATGAGCTGTGCAGCGGCCTGCCCCAGAAGCATTATTGTTCCTGTCCACTACGGCGTCAATATCACCGTGGCCTGCTCTTCCAATGCCCGTGGCTCTGTGACCCTTCGTGGCTGTGACATCGGCTGTATTGGTTGCAGCAAATGCGAAAAGGTTTGTCCCAAGGGTGCCATTAAGGTGGAACGGAATCTGGCAGTGATTGACTATGATCTATGTGACAACTGCGGCTTGTGCGTAGATGTCTGTCCCAGAAAACTGATTTCCAACTCCAACCTGACCAAGGCCGATGACGGCGTGGCAAGAGACCTGTAATAT
>RCNH01000071.1_pt1 | contig 48719 bp, 23 predicted proteins | sample 2041161 | NCBI WGS metagenome assembly RCNH01 (sample SAMN09708215, study PRJNA481090) | Feces metagenome, whole genome shotgun sequencing project. | biome: feces | host: Leptonychotes weddellii | place: Antarctica: Sion Island | collected 2010-03-01 | reverse complement strand
ATCAAATAAGGTTTGAAAATGATAGGATGAAATCACGATTCAAGGCTTCAAGAGTGCTTTTTCTGCAAATAATCCTCAATTTTAGTCCACTAAAGAGGTAAATTTGTTATAAATGGAATTTTATGAAAATCAAGTTTACATTACTTTTACCAACTTTATTGTTTTCCCTTGGCATCCATGGGCAGCCTGAATGGAAGAATGCAGAGATAAATCAGATCGGACGTGCTCCGATGCATGTCTCTTATCTGGTACAGCCCAAGGCCGATAACTATCTTTCATTGGAAGGAATGTGGAATTTCAGATGGGTGGAGCATGCTTGGCAGCGACCTCATGATTTCTTTCGTCCCGATTATGACGATGCCGCATGGGATAGGTTCCCTGTCCCTGGCATATGGGAACTGAACGGATATGGGGATCCGCTGTATGTCAATGCCGGTTATGCCTGGAAGAACCAGTTCAAGAACAATCCTCCTGATATTCCGGAGGAGAACAATCATGTCGGTTCGTATCGGAGATATGTAGAGATTCCCTCGTCATGGGATGGAAAGGAGATCTTTGCTCACTTCGGTTCAGTCATTTCCAACATGTATCTGTGGGTCAATGGAAAATTCGTCGGTTACAGCGAAGACAGCAGGCTGGAAGCTGAGTTCAATGTGACGAAGTTTCTTCATCCCGGAAAAAATCTCATCGCTTTCCAGGTCTTCAGATGGTGCGATGGTTCTTATCTTGAAGATCAGGATATTTTCCGCTATGCCGGAACGGCAAGGGATTTCTATCTGTATGCCAGAGAGAAAGTGCGCATTGAGGATGTCCACATTACAACTGACCTTGATGAAGACTACAAGGATGCCGCTCTGGGGCTGGAATTGAAGGTTAAAGGCAGTCCGATGGTCACCATTCAACTGTTTGATGCCGAAAACCGGCTGGTAGCGGCAGATGAACTTAGCGTCAAGGGGACTCAGACGCTCCGCATACCTATCTCTTCACCGCATAAATGGAGTGCCGAGCGGCCATATCTTTACCGTCTGGAACTTACATCGTCGTCTGGAAGAGGTGAGAAGGAAACACTTTCTTTTCCTGTCGGTTTCCGTAAGGTGGAGATTCGAGGCAGCCAGCTGCTGGTCAATGGAGAACCTATCCTGATCAAAGGAGTCAATCGTCATGAAATCGATCCGGACGGTGGTTATCTTGTTTCAAAAGAAAGGATGCTTCAGGATATGCTCCGGCTCAAGGAAATGAATGTCAATGCCGTCAGGACCAGTCATTATCCGAATCATAGCTACTGGTATGACCTCTGTGATGAATATGGAATATATGTCATCTCGGAAGCTGATATCGAATCCCATGGCATGGGATATAAGGAGGAATCTCTGGCGCACAGCAAAGAGTACCGGGATGCTCATCTGGAGAGGAATCGTCGTCATGTCGAGAGAAATTACAATCATCCCTCCATCATCGGATGGTCTTTAGGAAATGAGGCTGGATACGGGGAGAACTTTGATCTCTGTTATCGGATGGTTAAGCGGATGGATGCTTCGCGGCCGGTACAGTATGAACGTGCTGCAGATGCCGGAAGTTCCTCTACTGATATTTACTGCCCGATGTATCTCTCTCATGACGCATGTGAGCGACGTGCGAAAGAAAAGGGAAAGCGCCCGTTCATCATGTGTGAATATGCGATGGCTATGGGGAACTCTCAGGGCGGATTGAAAGAATACTGGGATCTGGTTCGTAAGTATCCGGATTTCCAGGGAGGTTTCATCTGGGAGTTCGTCGATCATGGTTGTCACTGGAAGAATGCCTGCGGTCAGGATATTTACGCTTATGGAGGAGACTTCAACAGATACGACGTGTCTGACAACAATTTCAATATCAACGGTCTGCTGGGGCCAGATCGTCAGCTGAATCCTCATGCTCATGAAGTGGCATGGGTCTATCAGAATATCTGGACGACATTGAAGAATGATTGTCAGAACGAGATAACTGTCTTCAATGAGTATTTCTTTCGTGATTTGTCCGCTTATGCGTTGCAATGGAATCTGGTCGCTGATGGTGTCCCTCAGGCAAATGGCTATGTCCGCGATCTGAATGTGGCTCCTCATGGAAGGGCAGATTTCAGATTGGATTACGATACCGTTCAGCTTCAGGATGGAAGGGAATGGTTCCTGAATGTATCGTATGTGCTGAAGAAAAGGGAGGGCCTGCTTGATGCCGGAGCATGTGTCGCCAGAGAGCAGATTCCCCTTAGTGGAAAGCAGAGTCTTGGTGCTGAACTATCTCGGCAGTCGGATAAGTTGAATGTCATTGACAATGATCGGGCATATCTCATATTGAAAGGATCGGATTTCCAGATCGACTTCAATCGTAAAAGCGGCTTTATCGATCGGTATGTCATGGAAGGACAGCCGCTGCTGGAAGAATTTCCTCTTCAGCCCAATTTCTGGAGGGCACCTACTGACAACGATTTCGGCGCGAATCTGCAGCAAAGCTTCAGAGTCTGGAGAAAACCGGTCATGACGTTGCAGAGTCTGGAGGTGATTCCATCCGGAAATGGAAATCTTGTCGAGGTAAAGACCAGGCATCATTTGCCGGAAGTCAAGTCGGATCTGGTGATGACATATGCAGTCAGCGGTAAAGGGGAAATACATATCCGGGAGCAGTTGCTGACTTCGGCCGCTGACGGATCTGTACCGGGCATGTTCCGTTTCGGATTGCGTTTCCGGATGCCTGAAAAGTATGATCTGCTTAAGTATTACGGAAGAGGACCGGAAGAAAATTATTGCGACCGTAACCATTCTACCTTCGTGGGACTGTATCGCCAAAGTGTAGAGGAACAGGCCTTTCCTTATATCCGGCCTCAGGAGACCGGTACAAGGACAGATGTGAGGTGGTGGGAGATTCTGGACAAGAGCGGTAGAGGATTGCGAATTCTGAGTGATCGGCCCTTTTCCATTTCGTCTTTAGAATATACTTTGGAAGAGCTTGACGAAGGACTCGAGAAAGATCAGAGGCACATGCCGGAACTTCAGAAAGCGGGATGTACCGAAGTCTGCGTCGATGCTGTTCAGATGGGGGTCGGTTGTGTTGACAGTTGGGGGGCGTTGCCGCTTCCGCAGCACATGGTCCCGTATTCTGACCATGAGTTTAATATAATGTTGAAACCTGTAAAATTTTCATATTGATGAAGAAATTGTTTTCGGTATTAGCGGGCATGACTGCCTGCCTGTCGTTATCTGCGAAAGTGCATGATTATAAACTTTTTTCTCCGGATGGATCCATGGAGGTCATTGTTGCGGTAGGCGATCGTATCACCTATCGGCTGATGGTGGATGAGAAATGTATTCTTGATGAAAGTCCTGTTTCAATGACATTGGATGATGGTCTGATTTTCGGAAAGGATGAGCCGGCACCCAGAGTCAGACGGAATTCATCAAACCGGATCTTTCATCCGCTGAATTACCGGAAGAGGGAAATCAAAGATCATTATAACCAGATGACTCTTGATTTCAAGGGATGGGAACTCCAGTTCCGCGTTTATGATACGGGTGTGGCCTACCGTATCTGTTCTAAGCAGAAACATGATATCAGGGTAAGAAGCGAGGAGGTCTCATTCCGTTTCCCTGATGATTGGATGGTCCGTGTCCCGTATGTCAGATGTGATGATAAGGAAAATCTGTCTGCGCAGTTCCATAATTCGTTTGAGAATACATACAGCCGTCATCATTTGTCCGAGTGGGAAGAGGGCAGGCTTGCTTTCCTTCCGCTTGTCGTGGAGGCTCCGCATGGGATGAAACTCTGTTTGACGGAATCTGACCTGCAGGCTTATCCGGGAATGTACCTCTGGAATAAAAGTCAGAAGCATGAATTGGAGGGTATCTTCGCTCCTTGTCCTGAGAAGATCAGGAACGGGGGAGATGACATGATCCATTGTGAGGTGATCAAGACTAAGGATCATATCGCAGAGACTGACGGTCATCATTCATTCCCGTGGCGGTTGATAGTAGTGGCCAGGGAGGATAAAGAGCTGCTGGACAATGATCTTGTCTGGTGTCTGGCCCAACCTCACGATCCGTCGATGGATTTCAGCTGGGTCAAGCCTGGAAAGGTCGCATGGGATTGGTGGTGCGATTGGAATCTTCATGACGTGGATTTCGTGGCAGGAATCAATGACCAGACTTATTTCCATTATATTGATTTCGCTGCCGAGAATGATCTTCCGTATATTATCATGGATGCAGGATGGAATGTGTTCGCGTCTGATGATCTGTTGAATGTCGTTCCGGAGATTCATCTCCAGAAGATCGTGGATTATGGAAAGGATAAAGGGGTCGGCGTCATCCTTTGGGCCAGTTTCTGGGCATTCCATCAGGATATGGAGCGATACTGCCAGTACTTTTCGGAGATGGGTGTCAAGGGATTCAAGGTTGACTATCTCGACCGTGATGACCAGAAAATGATGGAATTCCTGTATGAGAGCGCGGAGATAGCGGCCCGCCATCATCTGGTGATGGATTATCATGGTACTCACAAGCCTGCAGGATTGCAGCGGACATGGCCGAATGTATTGAATTTTGAAGGTGTCTTCGGTCTGGAGAACATGAAGTGGTCTTCTCCCGATGTCGATCAGATGGAATACGATGTCACCGTCCCGTATATCCGTATGATTGCAGGCCCGATGGATTATACTCCTGGAGCGATGCGTAATGCGTCTCAGACCTGTTTCCGACCGATCATGAATGAACCGATGAGTCAAGGTACAAGATGTCATCAGCTGGCTGAGTATATCATTTTCGACTCTCCGTTGACAATGCTGTGTGATTCACCATCCAATTATCGTCGCGAACAGGAATGTACCGATTTCATCACTTCCATTCCGGACACATGGGATGAAACCAGAGCCGTTGCTGGGGAAATGGGCGAGTATGTGGTTATCGCTAAGAGAAAGGGAAGTACCTGGTATGTCGCTGCCATGACAGATTGGAAGTCCAGATCTGTTGAACTGGATCTTTCTTTTATCGGAACATTTGACGGTACTGTAGAGATGTTCATGGATGGCCCGAATGCGTGGAAATCCGGTCGTGACTACAAGCGTAAAGAAATGAAATTACCTCCAGATGGAAAACTCAGAATTGATCTGGCTCCAGGTGGAGGTAATGTGATGAAAATAAATATCGATTGATTTTTCGGGGGTCTGGCAGTCTATCGTTCTGATGACTGCCAGATTCTGTTTTCTGTGCATTGGATGGAGAGCGTTTCGCTGCCGCACTGCAGGATGAATTCACCTTTCTCCAGTGTCCATCTTCCTGAACGGTCCACGAATGCAAGATCATCAGCCTCTATTTCCAGCATCACCGTCTTCTTCTCTCCTGGCTCCAGACTGATTTTCTGGAAGTCTCTCAAGCGTCTGACATCTGGAATGAGACTTGCCACTACGTCGCTGGAGTAAAGCAGAACGGCTTCTTTTCCGGCAATTCCGCCAGTGTTCTCGATGTCTACAGTCACTTTCAGGGTATCCCCGGATCTGAATTCAGACTTTGAACACTTCATGTTGCTGTATCGGAAATTCGTATAGCTGAGACCGTGTCCAAACGGCCATTGCACGTCGATCGTTGCGTTGTAGTTGTATTCTCCGGCCATCGTTCCGGTCTGTTCGCTTGGCTTGAAGTCGTAATTGGTCAACGAATTCACGTACTTCGGATAAGTGAACGGAAGCTTTCCGCTGAAATTCTCATCTCCTGCCAGCAGCTGTGCGAGTGCATCGGCTCCATAGTTGCTCGGCAGTAGAATGTCGACGATAGCCTGTGCAAGCGGTTCCAGTTCACGGATGATTCGTGGTCGTCCCTCATTCAAGATCAATATCAGCGGTTTTCCGGTGTGTGACAGCGCCTTGACCAAGTCTGCCTGTTTTTCTGAAAGGCTCAGGTCGTCCAGGTTTCCAGGTGTCTCACAGTAACTGTTTTCACCGATGCAGGCAATGATGACATCTGCATCCTTTGCGGCGGCGATCACGGGGTCGATATTTGTCCGCCCTTCTTTCCACCATTCGTATCCACCGATATAATCAACACCTGGTACATAGGTGACGTTCTTTTTGCCGAATCTGTCAGTCAAGGCTTCACGGATCGTATGATACTCTCCTGCGAATTCGTCCACTCTGTCACCTGACCAGCTGTAGGACCAGCCACCGTTGAGGCATCTCATGGAATCTGCATTCGGACCGGTGAGCAGGATTTTTGTTCCTTGGGCCAATGGAAGAAGGTTTCCAGAGTTCTTCAGGAGTACTTCTGATTCAAGCGCAGCCTCCAGAGATTTCTGTGCAAACTCCTTGCATGCGAACTTATCGTATTTTGACGGATCCGTATCCGGACGATCAAAGAGACCCAATCTGATTTTCATGCGAAGAATTCTTCTGACGGCATCATCGACTCTTTCGGTAGAGACCAGTCCTTCATTGACCAGTGCGACAAGATCTGTGCAGAACGACTCATCGAAAGGTACCATTGACATGTCTATTCCCGCATTGATTGCGATACGGACGGCATCTTTCTGGTCTGTTGCGATTCGTTCACGTGTGTACAGATTGATGATGTCATTCCAATCGGTCACTATGACACCGTCCCAGTCCAGCCCTTCTTTCAGCCACTCCGTCAAGAGTTCATGATCCGCATGCAGAGGCATGCCGTTGTTGCTGGCGGAGTTGACCATGATGGATAAGGCTCCGGAACGGATGGCAGCCACATAAGGAGCAAAATGCTTTTCCTTCAATTCCTGCGTGCTGATCTTTGAAGGAGTCCTGTCTTTCCCTGAAACCGGTACTCCATAACCCATGAAGTGCTTCAAGCAGGCTGCGACATGGTATTCATCAATATGGTTCGGGTCGTTTCCTTGATATCCCAGTACCGCTGCTGAACCCATCTGTGCATTCATATACGGATCCTCTCCATAATTCTCCCACATACGAGACCATCTCGGATCTCTTCCCAGATCGACGACTGGAGAGAAATTCCATGGAATGTTGCAGGCACGAGTTTCATAGGCATTGATTTCTGCACTGCTGCGGACAAGTTCCCGGTTGAAAGTTGCAGCCATGTTCACGCCTTGCGGGAAGAAGGTCGCACCAACGGTATAAGATGCTCCATGAATCTGATCTACTCCATATACGGTCGGGATCCCGGTGGATTCCAGCGTCTTTTTCTGAATCGCCGAGATGAAATCGTGCCAGACTTCTTTCGTTTGAGATACATTGTAAGGAACGTTGAGTATGGAGCCGACCTTGTATTCTCCCAGAAGCCTGTCCATCTTTTGCTCGTCCAAAGCATTTCCTTCATCATTGACGAGAACAGAGCATGTCAACTGACACATCTGACCGGCTTTTTCTTCCAGACTCATGCCGGACAGCAGCTCTTCAACCTGAGCTTCAACTTTTTCATCTTTGGCGATTGCCGGTACTTTCAGCATCTTTTGGTCGTCCAATGAATGACAGAGTCGCCAGTTGGCATTCCTGACCTTATCCTGATCGACTTTCAGTACTTTTCTATCATATGTCATAAGTCCATTGATTTCTGTTTCTACATCTGTTGTCTGTGTATAGACTGCGCCTCCTAAGCCGTACTCGGACAGATAATTCAATATGTCCACATAGTGAACGTATTGTTCGGTCACCTCATCGGTCGAGTTGAACTGGACATAGCCCCAGTTGTGGCCCGGTTCCCAAAGATGGTCTTTGACCACATAACCGATTCCACCATATTCTCCGAGTACGTTGGCGCGCGTATCGTCCCACATGTACATGTTCGGGTCGGGGTAGTTATGTACATCCAGAATGTCACCGCAGTGGAAATGGTTGCCGCCGCTTGCTGGATTGACCAGTCTTGCAGGATCGTATGATTTGGTCCATGAGGCGACTGATTCCGTGTCGAACTGTCCCCATGCTTCATTGAAGGGAACCCATACTCCGATGCAAGGGTAGCTGATCAGCTGGTCGATGATCTCTTTCCATTCTTTACGGTAGCATGCCGCGGATTCCTCCGTTCTCGTCACATCGTCTCCTTCCCAGTATCCGTTGTTTTGCCATTTACCGGTTTTGTCACCGCTCGGCATGTCCTGCCAAACGATCAATCCCAATCTGTCGCACCAGGTATACCAGCGTGCGGGCTCGACTTTGATGTGTTTCCGGATCATGTTGAAGCCCAGTTCTTTGGTCTTGATGATATCTGATGCCAGGGCCTCATCTGTCGGTGCCGTGTAGAGACCGTCTGGCCACCAGCCTTGGTCTAAAGGACCGAACTGGAACAGCGGCATGTTGTTAAGACCTAGTCTGATCTTCCCGCTCTTATCCTTGACTGTCGAAAATTTCCTCATGGCAGTATAGGACGATACTTCATCCATCACCTTTCCATCAGAGGATAAACGGATATCGATGTCATACAGGAACGGAGTGTCCGGAGACCATAACTTCAGGCTATCCGGCATCTTCACGATCTGTTCTCTGCCGGCAGCTGCTTTTCCGTGAGCGACCAGACGGGTTCCTTCATAAACATAGATGTCGGTGTACAGACCCTTCTTTGCATGGCCTCCGACCGGGGCTGTCACTGAAATCGTTTTCTTATCGATGTCTGGAGTGATTTTCACGCTGGTGTAATGATTTTCCTCAACGGGCTCGATCCAGACGGTCTGCCAGATTCCGGAGACTGGTGTATACCAGATGCTTCCCGGATTGCTTACTTGTTTTCCTCGTGGCTGAAATCCGTCATCAGTAGGATCCCAGACGTTGACAGTAAGCCGGTTACGTCCTTTGGATTTCAGTGCTCCGGTGATGTCATAGCTGAAAGAGGCATATCCTCCGGTATGTGTACCGATGACTTGACCGTTCAGGATCACTTCCGCTTTCCAGTCTACGGCACCGAAATTCAAGATAATGTTTTTTCCTTTCCATTTTCGAGGAATGGTGAAGTCTCTTTCATAAACGATCTTGTCTCCTTTTTCAAGACGTCTGTTCACTCCTGATAACTGAGACTCGATGGCGAAAGGAACAAGTATGTCACCCTCGGCAGAGATCTTTCCTTCTTCTGTCTCTACCCGGTATTTCCAGGTGCCGTTGAGATTCATCCAGTCAGTTCTTTCCATGATCGGACGTGGGTATTCCGGAAGAACATCATTATGGTTGATGTCTTCAGCCCAGATAGTCCTGATTCTATTGTCTGCCATGAGAGAACCTGCCGACAGCAAGCTTAAAGTCGTGATGATGAGTGTGCTGAATTTCTTCATTTTCATTTTTCGTATTTAGGGAAAACTGTAAGTCTGAGTTCTGTCGCTCCATAAGGGATAAGCTTGATTTTCTCTACATCTCCTGATACTGGAATCAGTTTTTCAGGAATTGATGGAGTGTATCGGTTTTCTTGAAGTTTCCAGAGAATCTTCGTCGCCGGCACGAAAATCGCGACCGGGTCTGCTCCAAGTTCAAAAGGAAATCCTTGATAATCTTCATTGGTTCTTACTTCGACCTCGTCATGGAAGCGATCCGTATGAAGGGCATAGTTCCATGCTCCGGCCGGGGTAATCTCCCAACATTTGAAATCTTCGTTTCCAGGAACCTTTCCGTACATGTTGGCATATACTTTTTTATCTTCCACTTTCTTCTGCGGTACTGGATATGTGTACAGGATAGGGCCTCTTTCCACGAATGCTCCTTCTTTGAAGTCTTTCATCCTTACTTCCATAGGGAGATTCAGGATAATTTCATCACCGTTCCTGAATTTCCTTTCCAAACGGTAGAAGGTACCAGGTTCGATGCTCTGCTCGACTGCTTTTCCGTTAACTGTAATCGAGGCTTTGCTGCACCACTGTGGAATCCTTAGTGAAAGACAGGTGTTTCTGCTGAAATCCGTATCCACGGTAAAGCGTATGCTTTCTGAAAAAGGATAGCAGGTCTCTTCATGAATGGTGATCTTTTTGCCGTCACTGAACTTGGCGGTGTATTCCGATGGTCCGTATAGGGCGGCAACGATGCCTTCCTTCTTGTCTCTCATCCACATTCTTCCTGCATAGTTCGGCATGATCCGGTGTACGTTACCTGCACAGCATTCTGTCTCGTGGGTCGGCCTGTAGGCCATCCATGTGCTTCCATGGAAGAACTCGTTCTGATTAGAGTTACCTGTAGCTATGACTTGGTTGACGGACGAAAAATACTGCAATGCTTTGAAGTCCTTGGTGATCGCACCGGGCGCAGCATTGAACACCGCTCTTTCAATCTTGTCTCCCCAGCAGGCATCTCCTGTTGTGGCGAGGAAATAGCCCAATGACCAGGTCAGGTCGGCAATGTCACATGTCTCGTGGCTGTTGCGTATATCTTTATTGCCATATAAAGCCTCACAGCTGACATGGACTCCATCAGGCAGCATATGGTCTTCTTCAATGTTTCCGATGGCATTCATCGCAAGATCCAGATACCTTTGCTTTCCTGTATAGGCATACAGCAGCAAAGGAAGTTTCACCTCTTCGCACCAGGTCACACCGTGCATGAACGGAATGTAGTCCAAAGCGCATCTTTCAGGCGTCATGTCTATGAAGTTGCCGGCGTTCCAGGCTTCCTCGGCCATGGTCAGCAATTGCGTGTTACCGGTTCTCGCATAGGTCCACAGCATACCTTCGATACTGACGATGTTTCTCCAGAATTCCAATTCTTCGATAGGCATTGTCATGTAGTGCCGATCCAGCTTCTCCGCGACTCCTTCATTCGGATGTCTGTCATCATATGCCTCCAGCGCTCTGAACATTACGCATAAAGGCCATTCTGAGTATATTCCGAAGGAGGTATGAGGCAATCGTCCGTCCGCTTTCTGATGAACCAGCGTATACCTTATTCCTTTCTCTGCTTTTTCAGCGAGTTCTTCATCATTGAGCAGGGTCGCTAACCGAAGAATACCGTCTGTGTAGTAGGCGGTCTGCTCATATCTCCACCAGTCACTTCCGTATGATTCGGTGTTGCGTACAATCTCACCATCCCACAGGTTCGAATCATAAGGGTAGGAGAGTGCTTCAGGATGTCCGGACATGCCGCTGACCTGTCTTTCCAAATATTCCTTGAGCCATCCGTGAGTCTTGACGTCCGTGATGTTGCTGAAACTGTAAGTACCGTAGGGAAGTTCTCCGGTCTTTTCCGGCACGGGGGCATATTTCCTGACTCTTTCATCATTGATTACACCATCCCAATCGAGACCGTATGCAAAATCATAGATATGTCCGTCACTGTCCCTGTAGCAGCGCATGTCATGAGGGCTGTCCTCACATTGACGTTCTACAGTTTTCATGTCGGCAGGCATTTGAACGGGAAGGAGTCCTTGCGGTTCATGCTTTCCGGATATGATGTCCAGAAATGCCTGATGTTGTACACAGAAACCGATGATGATGGCATCAGCATATGGCTCGATGTCTTTCATTACAAACGGTCGCAGACAAGACACGCTCACGATCACCGGTTTATCACCCATCTTTTCTTTTGTCGTTCTGACCAGTTCTGCATCTTCTGAGTTGTAGACTTTCACTGTCTTGCCTCGATAGGAACGGTTGGTGAAATCCTCGCATGGATCCCCTCCGGCTATACTGGTCTTACGGGCTGCTTCTGCTGTGTATTCTGAATATTGAAGGCTTATCGGCATATATCCGTTTCCTCCTTTCTTCCTGTCTTCAGCATCGTATCCTTGAGGTCCGAAAGGTTCACCTATGGCGACATAAGCGAAATCTGCTTCTTCCGGAGAATCCGTGATGACCCAATATCTGGACACCAGCGCCGTGTCGATAGGATACTCCCACCGGTCGTTTTCCTGTACCGGGCCGAAGAAGCCTTTGAATGCACCGATATGCTTCATCGGGAAGTATACTTTGAGCATCTTCTCTTTTTTAGGCAGCGCATTCCGGTGATTCTTCAGCATGATGACTGATTTCAACTGCGCATTATATCCGGCTTCCATATATTCAGGATTGCCGACAATCTCTTCTGTAAGCGCCGGATCTCTGTACGGGTTATCGAAAAGGCCGGTTCTGAACATATTCAGCAGAAGACGGACTGCAGATTCTTCGAAACGTGCGCGTGCGCTTTCTTCTCCGTATTTCTCTTTCCAGATGTCATATGCGGCGAGCACCGGCTTCGCATCATTGTTACCGCCGAACTGATCGACGCCAGCCTTGATGACTTCGAAATGACGTTCTGCTTCAGACAGATTCTCTCTTCCCCACGGTTTACCGTTCGCATCTTCTACTTTGAAATAATCGTGGGTGATAGCCCAGTCAGTACATACTACTCCATCATATCCGACACCTTTGCGGAGCATATCCTTGATGATGTATTCACTGTAGCTGTTGCCGACATTCTTTCCGGAAGGATCTACTCCATAGGATATCGTGTAGTAAGGCATCACGGCTGATGCCATCTTTGTCTTGCCATCCAATCTGAACGCACCTTCCGTAAATGGGATCAATTGCTTCTCAAGGTCATTTCCTGGATATACGGAAAATTTGCCAAAGCTATAATGTGCATCTCTACCGCCTTCTCCTGCTCCTCCGCCTGGCCAATGCTTGACCATTGCATTCACGCTCTGGTAGCCCCATCCGTCTTCGATTTCATCTTTCCCATAGGAGGTCTGGAATCCATCGACATAGGCTTTCGTCATATCTGCCGCTAAATACGGGTCCTCACCGAAGGTGCCGTAGTTTCTGAACCATCGCGGTTCTGTCGCTATATCCGCTTGTGGAGAGAGGGCGGTGGCGATACCTAAAGCACGGTATTCTTTCGATGCGATGTCACCGAACTGTCTGACAATTGATGGGTCAAAGGTCGCGGCCAATCCTAATTGGCAAGGCCATAAGGAAATCTTTCCTCCTGATCCGGCATTGAACTCTGCTCTTGCTTCCGTTTCATGACGTGGGTCTGAACTGATGTTTACTGGAATTCCATGTCCGATGCCTTCGCAGAAGCTCTGGAGGTTGTTATTCCATTCTGCCGCTATTCTTGGTGTTTCCGCACGGACTAAAAGGATCGCACGCAGATTGTCTTCCGACAGGAACTGCTTCTGCCTGTCGCTGACTGCTGATTTCGGCAGTCCGCTTTCGGCGAGTGTGGTGCCGTTGTAAGTCGAGCCCCAATAACCGTAATCGTCGGTCGGGACAGCCTGATGCATGCTATAGAGCATCAGACCGGCAATCTCTTCAATTTCCAGTTGCGAGGCCAGGTTTTCTGCACGTTGGCGGCAGGGGAGTCTCCAATCTTCATAGGGATCCAGAATCCCGTTCCGGTTCAGGTCCTTGAAAGCATATCCCTTGTCTTCCAGTATGTTGATTCCTGAAGTCCGGGAATAGCCGAGTTCCGCCCCTCTTCTTTGAGTGATCAGCACATAGCCTTCCTTTTCTGATTCGGTCCATTTCTGCTGGTTGCAGGCTCCCGCCAGGAACATGGCTGTTGCCGTCGCAATTATCAGTGTTGTCTTTTTCATATGTCTTGTGTTTTATTCTTTTTATTTTCCATTAATGTTTTCGGGCTGACACCGTACTTGATTTTAAATCTTTTGCTGAAATATTTCGGATCATTGAATCCCAAGGAATAGGCGAGGTCTGATACTCTGATGCAGGATTCTTCACTCGTGGCAATCCGATATGCAGCTGTGAGTCTTGCATTCAAGATGAATGAAATCGGTGTCATGCCAGTCAGCCTTTTCAGCTTGTCCGTCAGGATCGTTCTTGACATGGACATTTCTTTCGAGAATTCAGGAAGCCCGAAATCAGCATCGCCCAGATGCAGGTTGACGACATCGATCGTCTGCTGCAGGAACTGCTTGTCCATCGATGTATATTCGATATCCTGTACTTCCAGTACCATCTGTTTCTTGAAGGTGGCACTTTGTTTCTCTCTCTTCTTCATGAAATTCGATATCAGTGCGATCAGCACCGAATAGTTTGTCTGACGAGTCAGATAACCGTCTGCTCCGCAGTTGAAACCTTCGATCTTGTAACAGTCATCTCTGCTGTCCGAAATAATGATGACAGGGATATGACTGTAGGCGATGTCATTTTTGAGTCGATTGCAGAATTCTATCCCGCTCATCCCGGTCAATTCGGCGTCAGTCACCACGAGGTCGAAATCATGACTCTCCAAAAGCGCGATGGCATCTTCTGCTGTCTCGCAGCTGGTGACATTGTATCTCTTGCCTAGGATGAGATTCAGAAATTCCCGGTACTCATCGTCAGATTCCACATTGAGGATATTGTAATCCTGTTTGACAATTGCTTCATTGTTGTTCAGCGCCATCTGGATGTTCACTTCAGATAGGCTGATGGAAGTTTCTTCAATTTCCTCTTCGGTATAGCTCTCCTTGCCGATCGGGAGCGTGATTATGAAACGGTTGCCGATCCCTTCTGAGCTGTAGGCTTCTATATCACCTTTATGGAGGATGACCATCGGCTTGACGACTGAAAGACCTATGCTGGATTCGATCTTATCAAGGTCAATGGAGTCGTGCTCGTAGAATTTGTTGAATACCTTCTTCAAGGTCTTTTCGCTCATCAGCTGTCCTTGATACGTACAGGTCAGACATACTTTCTCCGTACCATCCATGCTTAGCGTGATAGTGATGGTACTGTTCTCCTGAGCATAGTTCCTGGCATGGAGAATGAGATTGTAGATGATCTTGTCCAGCTTCTCAGGATCGAACCATCCAAGGATGTTTTCCGGTTGAGAGGTAAAGTCAATGGTGAGATCATTCTTTTTCAGGAGTGGTATGGTAGCATCGATGCAGTTCGCCGCAAATCTGGACAAATTGTGATGGGAGACCTTTAGAATGTGTCTTCCATTGTCTATTGTCTTGAATTCGAGGACCTGTTGGACCAGTCTGGAAAGGCGTATCGTATTGGTCGACAAAATCCTGAGGAGTTCTTTCTCTTCTTCCGTATGAGCGGTTATATTGTCCGTCGATGCCATGATTATGTTCAGAGGAGACATGAAATCCTTCGATACATTGTTGAAGAACTGGAGTTTCGCGCGGTTCAGTTCTTCTGCTTTTCTTCTGCTGATCTTATCGATCGCTTTCTGTTTGCTCAATTTCCACCAAGAGTACAGGGACAATATTCCCAGACCTATCAGAGTGGTTCCGAGCAGGATATACAAGCAGATAGCCCACCAGGTCTTCCATGGATTCTGCGGAATGTTGATTTCCAGAATGGCCGGTTCGCTGATCAGTGCTTCTTTCGTCTGATATCCGTAAACTTCAAAATAATAGTGTCCCGGCTTTATGTTCTTGAATGATGCAAAGTTGTGCAATCCGTTCACGATCATCCATGAAGCGTTGTCAGGCTTTTCATTGGTCCTGTAGAAACGGTATTTGTAAATATCGCTGCACTTGTTATTGTAGTTGAATAACGTGAAGTGGATATTGAAACTGGATTGTCCCGGATGGAGATTCAGTTGATGACAACGGTTTCTCAGGTTGGTTAGGGCTATGTTCGGCTTGACGCCGTTTTCTTTCTTGTTGATCTGGCAAGGAAAACCGATTACACCTTTCGATGTCCCGAAATACATTTTATCTTTTGTCTTGCTGCAAGTCGAAGAGGTGTTGAAGAACTCGGAATTATCATCTTCTGAGATATCCCAGTAGTTGATTCTGCTGAAATTTTCTTTGTCATCTTGCTGAAACGACACGACTGTCGTCCTGGTGGTTACCCAGATCTTTCCCAGATGGTCTTCCGCGATATTGACAATGCCTGAAGATTCAAGGAAAGCCAATTCTTTGATCTTGACGAATTCGTCCGTGTCAGGATTGTATCTGAAAAGTCCGTTTCTGGCGGAACCCGCCCAGATCCGTCCTTTGGAATCAGCAAGAATAGACATGAATGCGTCCTTGTTGTCCTCAGTGGTATTGTAGTAAGACTCGATCTTCCTGTCCTTGTTGTTTATCTTGATGATACCATCGAAGTTGGTCGCGCACCAGATGTTGTTGTAAGGGTCGCATTTGATATCCAGAACCTTATATTTCGGATTTGATTCTGACAGGGCCAGGTAGTCGGTCAGGGAGATGATCTCAAGTTCTCTGTTCAGAATGAATACTCCTCTCATCGTACCGACCCAAATGTTGTTGTCTTTATCTTCGCATAGGGAGAGGATACGGTCGTCTTTCAAAGCCGGCCTTGTGATTGAATTCATCACTTGCGCCGATTTATTGATCAGATCAAGGAGCAAGATGCCGCTGTTGTAACTTGCAAAGCAGATCTTTGTAGAATCATCTATGTATTTGATATCTTCAACGGTATTCGGATTGACGAATCCTTCGAATTCCGTCATGTGCTTGTAAGTCGTGAAACTTTGGTCTGTACCGTTGAAGAGAATCGGACCGTGGCCAGGAAGTCCCATCCACAGTTCGTCATTTCCTGTACATAAGAGACCATGTACGGAACTTGTCTTGAAGGCTTCTCGGATTTTATCGGTATCGATCCTTTCATATTCGTGTCCGGTCAGGAAATTCATCTTGTAGATACCGCCACCGGTCATTCCGACAAACATGGCATGGTCACGTGTCTGCAGGAGACAGTTGACTTCATTGTAAGGCATCCTGCAGAAAACATCTTCATTGTCAGGGTAATAATTTCTGAAGCTCGGAGCTTTGGCGTCTCTGTCAAGAATACTCAGACCGCTTCTGTTACCGATCCAGATATCACCGTCACGGTCTTCTGCAATCTTGTAGATCGTGTTGTCCAGAAGGGAGTTCGGCTGTTCTACATGGTGCTTGTAGATCTGACAGGATAGATGGCCTGTCCGGCAGTCTTTCGAACCGTCAATGCGTATCAGGCCTTGTCCCCATGTACCGACCCAGATATCATTTCTGCTATCCTGGAAAAGCGTGTAGGCGCGTTCCAGTTCCTTTTCCTTATAGTGATGGCAGGTACTGTTGTTCAAGTCGTATCTAAGAAGTCCTCTGTACCAGATGGTTATCCACAGATTGTCCTTGTCGTCCAGCATCAGTGAAGTGATGTCGCTCAGTTCCTTGTCGTCGATTTTCAGGTTGAGTCTGATGAATTCATCGCGGTCGGCATGCTTCATCATGAGTCCTTTGTCGGAACCGATCCAGATACGTCCCTGGCGGTCTTTCACCATCGATGAAACATTGATGTCATTGACCAGCTCGTTTTTGAGGACATTTGCTTCTCCGGTATATTTGTCAAACTGTATGAGACCTTTCTCGGTTCCGATGTAGAATATTCCGTTCTTGTCTTCAATGATGGAATGGAGCAGGGAAATGTACGATTCATCGGTATTGTTGAGCGAGATGAATTCTTCGGCGCTGTAACCGTCGTATCGTGTGATACCGTTGTCTGTGACAATCCAGACATAGCCTTCTTCATCCTGATAGATGTCATTGATTCTTTCTGTCGGGATATTATTAAGCTTGCTGGCATTCAGAGTCTCTTTCTTCTCCTTTTTCAAGATGAAGGTATTGTTGTTATCTGAATTGACAGCTGAGAGACTTATGCTGGATAAGAGGCATGCGATGGTCAGCATGCTTCTTATCCAATGGTTTATGCTATGATCTTTCATGTTCATGTGTTCAAATCATTTCACCATGGCCATCTTTGCGGATAGTCGGGGTACTTGTCTTTTCCAGCTTCGACCGTCGTTTTCCGAAGGTATGAAATCAGTTTTCCTTCTCGGAATACTCCGGCTGTGAAGTCCGTATCTTTCGTGATGTGGAATGGTTCTGTATATAATGTGGAGTTAGCGGTCAGATTCGCTCCTTTGCCGATGCAGTAACGGATTTCACCGTCATACTGTTCACAGGTCATGCTGACTCTGCTGCTTTTGTCTGCTTGGCCGATGGCTGTGATCAGTGGTGCATCATGCATGTCAAAGGTATGGATGCCGCGCTGCTGGAGTGCGGCGTTCTGGTAGCCAGCTCTTCTTGTGAAGTCTTTCCATCCTTCTGCTCCAGCTGCCTGTGACCATCCTTTCTCCGCGATGGCCAGAAGGCGAGGGAAGGTCATGTATTCAAGGTGTGCTTCCGTTTCCACGAATTCTGTCCATAGACAGCCCTGTACGCCTTTCATGTATTTCTCGTTACCTTTCCTGATCACTCCGACGGAATCGATGTTCTCGACTGCCTTGGACTGGATCAGCAACTCGTTGGCGAATGCTTCTTCCTTTGTACTCGGCAGCGGATTGAACATGTAGAACTTATGCAGTGGGGAGTATCCGCCCATCGCGATCGGTTCGAGATCGATGTCTGCCTGCCACCAGTCCAGGTAAAGTGCTTCACCAGGTACCATGATGGTCGGAATGTTCCTGTTGGCTGCATCGATGCCATGCTTTTCACCTCTGTAACTGTAGATCCATGCATCGGTCAATTCTTCATCTTTCATCAGCTCATCCCATCCGGCCATGATCCTGCCGTGCGCCTTGAGGTAGTCATGTACCCTCCGGATCAGGTAGACCTGGAGCTGGTCATAGTCGGTAAGACCTTCTTTTTCCATGAGCGCACTGCATCTCCGGCATTTCTTCCATTCCACCTTTCTGGCTTCATCGCCTCCGATATGGATGATTTCAGAAGGGAACATTTCCATCACTTCATCCAGAACATTTTCAATGAATCTGTAGGTCTCTTCAAGGGCCGGACAAAATTCTCCGTTTCCGGAGGTCGTTCCAGTGCAGTTCAAGTGCGGGTAGCCGGCGAATACTGGATCGGAGTGTGCCGGCACGTCTATTTCCGGAATGACGTCGATGAAACGTTCTTCTGCAAACTCTACGATTTCTCGGATGTCTTCGCGAGTATAATATCCTCCGAATGCACCTTCAGTATCCTCAGGGCAGAAATGCCTGTCGTTCACATACCAGTCAAACCAGTCCTGTGTCCTGCGGGAGGATCCGAGCTCCGTCAGCAGAGGATATTTCTCGATTTTCAATCTCCATCCTCCGTTGTCAGTCAGATGGAAATGGAACTTGTTCATCTTGAAGTTTGCCATTTCCTCCAGCAGCTTCATTATTTCTTCTTTGGAAAAGAAATTTCTCGATACATCCAGATGGAATCCGCGGTAAGGAAATCTTGGACGATCCTCGATTCTGGCCAGTCGCACCCCATCAGGTGTCGTGAGTTGCTTGAGGGTCTTTTTCGCGTAGAAGATTCCAGCAGGTGCCGCTGCGTTGATCTTGATGCCGTTCCTGGTAATTTCAAGCTGATATCCTTCCTTTCCCATTGTTCCGGATAAAGCTTCATCTATGCAGCATTCTGCAAGTGCTGCATAGTCTTTCGTTCCATCAATCTTGAAATATCCGTTGCTGTATTCTGCCTTCTGGGGCAATGGCAGGAGAGGAGGAGTCTCCTGCATCTTTTCTGTGCAGCCTGCTATCATGGGAAGCAGGATCGCTGCGATTGCAAGTATTCTCATTCCCATCCTGGATTTTGTTCTAGATCAGTATTCTTGTGCCTTTCGGTATCTGTCAGCGGATAGAAATACATCTTGTCTTCCCATTTTCTGTTTTGGATGATTTCTCTCTTTGCACTCTTCGTCTCGCCGTCTTTGGTAATGGCCAGTCCATAGATGTTTTCGGTATCTTTTCCGACTTTCCATCTTCTGATGTCCCAGAAGCGGTGGCCTTCAAAGCACAGCTCAACTCTTCTTTCGTTTCTCAGTCGTTCTCTGAATTCATCGGCAGTCTTGGCTACCGTTTCAGGCATACCTGCTACCTTGCGGATCTTGTTCAGGGCTTCTGCTGGAGACATGGTGTAGTCGTGACCATTCAGGTTACCTTTGAAATTCATGTCGCCGGTCGCTTCAAACAGAGCTTCTGCATAATTCAGGTAGATCTCCGCAACTCGGTAGATCGGATAATTGTGCGGATAGCTCTTTACGTTGCCGATTGAGAATTCTGTATCTTCAATGATGAATTTCTTCAGATAGAATCCGGTGCTTGTGGCATTGTTGATCGGAAGTCCGTTCTTACCGCCAAAGAACGTCTCTATTTCACTCCCTTTGAACTCATCTCCATCAGATAGGATGAATCGTCTCAGTCTTGGATCTCTCTTTTCCGGATCAAGTAAGGCGTCTTTGTGACGGAAATAGTCGAAAGGTTCTCCATCGGCCATGTCGAAGGCCGAGACCAGATTGAAGGTCGGGCAGATGCCGGAATTGCCGCCCTCATAACCGATAGGGAAGTTGGCGCTTTCGAAGCTGCTGCTGGCGTTCTCACGGATGCAGAAAATGACTGAAGAATTATCTGCATTCGGGTTCCTGGAACAATCGATCAAGTCGTAGGCATGCGATTTCGCATTGTACAGGAAGAAGTCGTCTGCTGCTGCGGCGGCTTTTTCCCACAGTCCAGCTGCGTTTTCCGTGTTGTTGAGCGGACTGGCGGCGTAGAGCAGGACTCTGGCTCTTGCAGCCAGAGCGAATCCTTTCGTGACTCTTCCGATTTCGGCAAAGTAGGTGCCGGAATAGGTGTCCGGAAGATGCTTTGCAGCTTCTTCAAGTTCTGCCGCGATCCATTCGGCAGCTTCCTGATAGCTTTTCTGCTTCAGCGTATTCACCTCTTCTGGGGTATAGGTCTTATCAGCGATGATGATCTTTCCATATCTCTTGAGCAGCTCGGCATGGAAGTAAGCACGCAGTGCTTTCGCTTCCCAAGGATAATTCTTCAGCTGTACGATATTTCTGGAGTAATCATCATTGTATTTCGATTCCGGGAAGTCTTCCGGGCAATTCTCCAACAGGTAGTTGGCAGCTCTGATAGCTTCGTAAAGGTAGGCCCATTGGTCATCGATCGTGTTGGTCGGTGACCAGCTTCCGTCGTAGAATTTCCTGATCTGATTATTCGGGGATACATAGTAAGCATCATCCGAAGCGCAGTCGATCATCGTGTTCTCCACTGCTGCGAATCCCGGTTTCAGATAGCCGTAGACATTGGTCATGACTTCCTTGACCTGAGTGAAATCACTGAACTGGAAGGTCTGGGAATGATAGACTGATTCATTCAGCTTCAGATCATTGCAGCCTTGCAGCAGAAAAAGGGAACTGATGGCCAGGGGGATTATGTATCTTTTCATTTTCTCTCTTGTTTTTCGATTCAACATGACTGTTATCAGAATGCGATGTTGCATCCGATGGTTACTGTTCTGGCAAGCGGATAACCGAGCTGCAGGTACTCTGGATCCATGATTCCGATCTTGTCCACAGAGAAGAGGTTGTTGCCTCTTACATAGATTCTGGCTTCGCTCATCTTGGCTTTGGAGAGAAGTCCGGCAGGGAAGCGGTAGTATACTTCCACCTCACGCAGCTTGAAGAAACTTCCATCTTCGGTCCAGATATCGCTTGGACGGTAGTTGATGTTGTTCTCCATGGTCGTCAAGCGTGGATACTTGCCTTCCGGGTGCTCAGGACTCCAGTAACTTTTCAGGTAATGTTTCGAGATGTTCTTGTCGTTGCCATAGAGCGGCTGATAGACGCTTGCCAGGTCCGTGATTGCCGTGCAGCCTGCAACGCCTTGGAAGAGAGCGTTGAATCCGAAACCTTTGTAATCCATTCCCAATCTGAAACCGTAATAGATTTCAGGATGTGGAGATTTTTTCTGGAAGGTATAATCGTACTTGTCGATGTAGCCATCCTCATTGATATCTTTGTACCTGACATCACCCGGCTGAACCTTGCCGAATGTACAGATTGGATTGCCTTTCAGCAGATTTCCGTTCTTGTCGAAATCCACTTCCTGATAGAATCCGTCTGAAACCAGTCCGTAGAAAGTATGCAAAGGTTTTCCTTTCTGATACATGTAGTCAAATTTCGTATATTCTTCCTCGATCTGAGTCACGGTGTTCTTGACGAAGGAGAAATTTCCTTTGATGTAATAATGGAAATCTCCCGCTGTCTGCTCCCAACCGAGCGAAGCTTCGAGTCCTTTGTTCACCATTTCTCCGGTGAACGTATCGCAAAGACCGATTCCGATCACGTCGGAAGTCTTATGCGAAGCGATGGTCCGGATATGTTTTCTGGTATTATGGAAGAGATCAAGTTCAGCGGTGAAACCTTTGAACAGTCTCATATCCAGTCCGATATTGGCTTTGTAATCCATCTCCGGCATGATTCCCACAGAAGGTAGAGGACCTTCTCCTGAACCGTTTGAAATCGTCGGCGACGTGAAGATGAACTGGTTCTTGCGACCGTTGAACTGCTTGTCCATATCGTAATCCAGATTTCTGTCCATACCTGTCACACCGTAGGAAGCTCTGATTTTCAGCAGATCCACGGCCTCAGAGTCCTTCAGGAAGGATTCTTCACTGGCAACCCAGGCCAATGAAGCCGCAGGGAAAAAACGGAACTTGTCGCCATCTGGCATCACAGATCCACCTGAACCGGTCAGGACGAGATCAGCGATATATCTGCCTCCGTAATTGTATCCTGCACTGAAAATATAATCGTGATAAGCCCTGGAGTTGTTCGCTCCGGTAAGAGTCAGCTTGTCCCTGTTGAACATCGCCAAAGCTTTCACATGGTGTTTCCCGAAGTCTCTCTCATACATGATTTTCGCCCAGATGGCCAGTTGCATGTACTGGTGGGTCAATGCACTGGAGAATGCGATTTCAGTATCGTTGCCGAATTCCTTGACATTGTAGTCGTAGAGGTTGCCCTCTTTGTCATAGACCGGGAAAAGGTTGTAATAAGCGTATCTGAAGGTCTTGTTGTCGGTGATGTCCGCAGAGTTGTCATAAGAGAGACGTACCTCGGCGCTCAAACCTTTGGTGATGAAGGAAAAATCTTGTTTCAACGCGAAATCGGCAGATAGCATTCTCTGGAAAGTGATCGAACTGCCACTTCCGAGAACTGTTCCCATCGGATTCTGGAACTCAGTTGTTCCGACCCATTTGTTCTGGAATTTCGCAGGCATTCCGATGACCGGTGTCTCGTACATTCTGTTCAGCTCATTGAATCCGAAAGGACGCTGACGCTGCTGGATCCTGCCGGAGAGGTTGACGATGAAATCAGTGCTGCTGGTCACCTTGACGTCCAGATTAGTCCTGAGTTTCAAGGACGTATATTCACTCTGGGTATTGATGTTCTCTGTCAGACGGGTGTTCTTGAAGAAACCTCTGTTGCTCTTGAAGTTGGCATAGATGTAATAACGTGCCTTCGGTACGCTTCCATCCAGAGAGACGGTTGCGTTATGGTTATATCCCATATCTCTGAGCATCAGTTTTCTCCAGTCCGCAGCAGGGATGACCTTATTCGTACCATCTTTGATGGAATTGATGTTCTGCTCGGAATAGAACGGACGCAAACCGTCGTTGGTTCTAGCTTCATTCAGCGCCATCGCATATTCTAGCGGGGAAGCCATTTCAGGCATTCCGTAGGGCAGTTCCATACCGAAATTATATTTTACCTTGGCATGGAATTTATGAGGACCTCCACGTTTTGTCGTGATGATGACAGCACCATCCGCGCCTCTCAATCCGTAAATCGCCAGTGAGGCGGCATCCTTAAGCACTGATACGCTCTGGACTTCCTCATAGTCGATGGTGGCAGGATCTCTGCTGATTCCATCCACGATGAAGAGCACGCCGTTTGTGGTAGAGCCGATACCTCGGACCTCCATATTCGGTACAGCATCCTCCGGCCAAGCGTCGGATCCGTTCTGATAAACCTGCAGACCGGGCAGCATGCCATATAGATTATCCAGAATCTTGTCCCTGGAAGCACCGTAAAGTTCTTTACTGAAATTGAATCCGTCCACTGCGGCTGAACTGGTCAGCTTAGTCGTCGATCCTCCCATGCCGGTTCCTATCACTCTGGAATCGTTGTTCAGGATAACTTCCATCTCAGGGCCGGACACATTGACTTTTTTTCTGTATTCTCCGTACCATTCCAAGGTAAGGACTTCATTGGTTCCTGAATTGATGATGACCTTTCCGGACTTGTCAGTGTAATGCAGCCCTTTCTCACTCCCGACGGTGACGGAAACTCCTTCCATAGGTTTTCCATCCTCATCTTTCACCTTTATGGTGACTTCTCGGGTCTGAGCCATCACGTTAGCGGCAAACAGCATCAATGCTGCGGTTATGAATATGATTCTTTTCATCGTATCTCAATTTAATTTTACCACCCTGGATTCTGTACCAATCCGTAACCTTTGTTGATCTCGTTAGGAGGTAGAGCACTCAGGTACCATTTGTTGTCCCAGTGTTTCTTCCAATATCTGGCGTTCAGCTCGAACGGATCCTCGAAATTGATCTTGAAATTACTGTCAATGATCCAGTCATCACCGTTCTTGACTCCTTCCTTGACCGTCATATGGATGCCATATAGAGTCTTGGTGAAGATATCTTGACGTTTCCATCTGATCATATCATACAGTCTGCATTCTTCGAAGAATAGTTCACGAGCTCTCTCATCCAGAATCTCTTCTCTCAGCAGTGCATCTCCCATCAGTGGCTCTGAATAGGTAGGAAGCTCCTTGTCACCTTGGAGTTCTGCAAGAAGAGCATCCGTGATCGGCGGCAGACCGACTCTGGTCCTGATGTGATCCAGCTGCTCCATCGCTTCTGCCTTCCGGCCGGTCTCATTCAGCGCCTCTGCGTAGATCAGGTATATTTCTGCCAATCTCAAGTAAGAGTAATTGCTCGGTTTATTCATGAAAGTTTCATCGTTGTAGTCCCAAATCATCTTTCTGGAAGAAAAACCGGTGAATGCGCGGAATTCGTCACGGGCGTTATGCTCCTTGCCTTCATCCCACATCTCAGCTGGTCTTCCTTGGAAGTGGTCACCTACAATCATGACACTTTCGTATAGGCGAGGATCTCTTCCTGTGAATGGAGTCTTGTCCAAGGAGCAGACTCTGCCATTTTCTTTGATCCATTTTCTGTAATCTGCTTTGTGACCATCAGCATAAGGGAACATATCCACGAAATTCAAGGTAATGCAACCGCCACCGTAACCACGTCCGTTGTTGCCATGGTCACTGGATGGACCGAAGTAACATCTGAGGTAGGTATCTGCGAAAGTCGGCATGTAGCGTCCGGTCTGGATCAGTAACTCACCGTTTCCTCTGTCTGCATAGCAGGCTTTCCAAGCATTTCGGTAATCGTCAGGCCCTGTACCTTCGGATTGCACCAGTCGGTAGGAATTTCCGATGGCTTGGAAGAATTCCTCACAGGCCACCACGACATCATCCCATCGTTTCTGCTGGAAGTCTCCCAGCCAGTACATTTTTTCTATGTCGCTTTCTTGGATTTTTCCGATGTTGTCAAGTTTCAGAACCGGTTTTTCGGAATGATAAGGTTGATTCGCGTTGAAGAGAGGACTTGCGATGAAGTCAAGTATCCTGCATTTGAGTCCCAGAGCAGACGCCTTGGTCATATGTCCGTCCTCTGCTCTCGATACAGTCAGCGGAAGTACTGCCGCAGCTTCGTCACAAAGCTGCAGAATATAGTCCGCAACGGTCTGCACGCTCTTTCTGACATAATCCACTCCTTCTTCATTACCGGCTTCCACAGCTGCTTTCAGCAGCGGAACTCCTCCGAAATTCCTGAGCATGTCGGAATAATGCATGGCGATGATCACTTTGCATTCTCCGATACGTCTGGCCTTTTCTTCCTCGGTCATGTCCGGTACTTTTGCAACATTATCGATGTACAGAAAAGCCTTTCTGATGCCGATCCACGTTGTTTCCAACGGTTTTCCATCAGGACGATTCTCTCTCGGCATATAGCCGAATTTCACTCCATGCGAACCATTCTCATGCTCAGCGCTGTACGCTCCGTTGTAATATGTGTTGAAGGCGCCTGCCCAGGTACATTGCGAATCGATGATGTCGGTGAGTGCATCCATCACATCATTGTCGATCTGGCTGCATGGAAAGTCATATTCGAAGTGTCCCTCCGATCCCAGCGGCCAAGCTGAATTGTGGACCGGGTAGCCGCATCTGGTCGTCGCATAGACAGAGGCAAGGGCCCTGTCCGCATACATTTTCGAAGAGAAGATGGTATCTACGGTCACATCCACACCTGGCGCTTTCTCCAGGAATCCGTTTCCGAAGCGTAGATCCACACAACTGCTATGCAGCAAAGCGAATGAGCCGACAGCAGTCAAAATTATCATGTTCTTTATCTTTTTCATCATGTTCTGATTACGTTGAATGTCTTAGAATGTCAGGTTGATACCGAAGTTGTAGATCCTGTTGTTCGGATACTTGTTGTTATGTCCTGTCATTCCTTCCGGATCGATGTCGATCTTTTCCAGTTCTGAGAACAGGGTCAGCAGATTGTATCCGCTGATGAAGAACTTGCAGGAACTCAGTCCGGCTTTCTTCATGCCCTTGATGTCCTGAAGCGTGTAGGACAATTCAGCCGTCTTGAGGCGCAGATAACTGCCGTCCAGCAACCACAGGTCTGAATTCGTCGTGTAGTGTGTCTTGTTCATGAACGAGATTCGTGGGAAACGAGCATCCTGGTGCTCCGGTGTCCATCTGTTGTCAGCAAGGTAGGAGAGGAGTGTCCTCGAGTTCTGTGAACCGAAAGGTGTCCTCATGCCGCCATCAAGTACTCTGGAAGCATGCCACGCTCCGGTCCATTGCATGGAGAAGCCAAGGCCTTTCCAGTTGAATCCGAACATGAGACCAGCGACATATTCCGGACGGTCGCTGTAACCGAACCAGGTGCAGTCGTCACCGTCGATCTTTCCGTCTCCGGACAAATCCTTGAAGAGGGAATCTCCTGGACGAGGAGTTCCGATTGCCATGGACGGGATGTCTTTGCCGTTCACATCTTTTTTCAGAAGGTTTCCTGCTGCATCGAAATCCTGTTCCGTCAAGAAACGATCGAAGATATAGCCGTAATGTTTGCCCGTACTCAGGCCAGTCTGTGCCATCCACATGTAATTCGGCTTGATTTCGTCCATGAAGATGATCTTGTTCTTGGAGTAGGAAATATTTCCTTTGACGTAGTAGTTGAATTCCCTGACTTTGGAAGTCCAGCCTAATGACAGTTCGAATCCCTGGTTCAGGACTTCACCGAGATTGATCAGCGGAAGCTTGATGTCCGTGATGGACGGCAAAGTGTTTCTGGTAGAGAGAATGTCGTAACGGAACTCTCTGAAGTAGTCTGCCGTGAAGGACAGTTGCTGCTGGAAGGCAACCAGATCGATACCGTAATTCTGCTTCCTGACCTTTTCCCAGGTCACGTGGGAGTTTCCGATGGTGTTTTCTTTCGCATCCGGAATCATGACCGGGCTATAATCTGCTCCGAATTGCCAGCTGCCGTTGTAACCGTTCCAGTCACTGTCGTAATACCACCAGTCCCAGACATGGTTGTTAGGGTTCCAGGAGTTGTTCAGGTAAAGGAATCGGGCTCCTGAATATTTATCGTTACCGACGATACCGTAGGACGCTCTGATTTTGAGGAAGTCCAACCAACCTTTGGAGGCGTTCATCCATGGTTCTTCGGAAATGACCCATCCGATTGAACCTGCCGGGAAGAAACCATATCTCTTGCCCGGGGCGAAGTTCTCGGATCCGTTGTAACCCATGTTCAGATCCACAAGATACTTGCGTTTGTAGTTATAGGTCACTCTGCCGACATAGCCGACATAAGCCGTAGGGATTTCATTGAACTGTGCCGGATAATAAGTCTTCGACTGGTTGTAGAGCAGGAGAGCTGAGACTTCATGGTCTCCGAATTTCCTGCTGTAGTTCAAGTTAGCTTCCAGATACCAGTCTCTGCCCTTGGAAGTCCAGTTGGAATAAGTCATCGGCTCGTTCAGACCATCTTTTCCTGCAGTGAGGTAGATGATGGTATTGTCGAACATCGGGTCGGAGATATCCATACCCGGTTGCGTGTAATAGCCTTGATACATCGGAGTGACGGCCGTAGAAGGAGGTGCGGTCACGCCACGTGAGACGCCTACCTGGTAATTGGAGTTGTAGGCACCTTTCAAGGTCAGGCTGAGGCCTTCAGTGATACATTTCAGATCTTGGGTAATCTGAACATCGAGATTGAGGGTATTGTTGGTGTTCTGGCTATATCCCCAGTTGTAGAACAATGACAGACCGTCATTGCCTTGTTCGATCGGAATGTACTTGTTGTTGCCTTTTCCGGACATCACGTAATGTCCATCCACGATACCTGCGCTGGAGAATGGCGTGCACCACAAGATATTGTTCCAGAGATCGTAGGTATTAGGTTCGTGGTTGACTCCTACGCGTCCTCCTATATTAAGTCTTACCTTTGTCGTCGGTGTCGCGTTGATGTCAACATTCGCTCTGTAATTATAGCGATCATAGGTATAGTTCGGGTTGTATTTCAGGTCGAAGCGTTTCATGATACCATCCTGATGAAGGTAACCGAGTGAAACGAAGTATTTGAAAAGTTTGCTGCCGCCTGAAATGGAGATATTGTGCTGGGTCTGCCATGCAAGATCCTTGAAGATGTAGTCATCCCAGTCGATGCTTGGGAACATGATCGGATCGGAGCCCTCTTTGAACGCATTGAGGACAAACGGCGAGAATTTCAGCATGGAGTCAGGAAGATCAGGATTGTCGGTCTTCATGGCTTCATTGTAAATGGTTCCGTACTCATAGCTGCTGACACTTTTCAGATGCCTCAGAGGCTGTGTCAGTCCGAACTGTGAAGAAAGCGAGATCGTGCTTTTGCCTTCCTCACCACTTTTTGTCGTGACCAGGATGACTCCGTTCGCGCCGCGGATACCGAATACGGCAGTTGAGGCCGCATCCTTCAGTACGGTGATGCTTTCGATTTCATTCGGGTCCATCTGTGAAAACGAACGTTCCACTCCATCCACGAGAACCAGCGGTTTGGACATCTCGCTGCTCAGGGAACCTGTACCCCTGACATAGATATCGACATCGTCTGCTCCTGGTTGTCCGGAACTCTGTACGGTGGAGATACCTGTAATCGCACCTGCAAGTGCATTTGCGGCAGATCCGGACGGAGACTTGAGCAAATCATCGGAATTGATGGACACGATTGCTCCCGTTACGGACATCTTACGTTGTTTTCCATAAGCGACCACCTGTACTTCATCTAGATAGTTCTGGTCTTCGCTTATCTTGATGATATTGGGTTTACCCTCTTTGAGGGTCACGACTTGTGTCTTGTATCCCATGAAAGAAACTTCCACGATCGGTTCTTTCCCGATCGGAAGGCTTAGTGAGAAGGTGCCATCAAGGTCGGCTTGCGTTCCTGTCAATGTACCTTGGAGCAGAATAGCTGCTCCGACCATAGGTTCACCGCTTTTGGCATCGATGACTTTTCCTTTGTATACGATCTCATTGCCAGCCAGAAGAGTGGATGGAATGAGCAATGTATACAAAACAGTCATCAGAACTATCTGTATTGTCTTGTGCATGGTCGGTAATTCAGTTTGTTGTTTAATGCAAAAGGGGTGAGGAATCCCACCCCTTAGGTCATTCATGATTGGTGTTTGTTATTTTGCGTCTACAGTAAGGATGTAGGATGCTTTGATCGCTGCACCATTGTCATTGTACTCGGCTCTTGGTTTTACACATTCTTCTGAACTGATCACGCCTTTTCCGTTGACTGTGATGGCGCCTGTGAAGTCGGATCCGTCTTCAGTGTGGGCGATGTCGATCGCTTCTTTCCAACCGAGCTGGCCAGCAAGCCAGAGCATCTGTTTGAGGGAATATCCATAATAGTAGAATCCGTCAGGATAGGTATAGCCATTATCTACCTTAGGTGCACCTTCCCATTGGCTGATACCAGGGATGCTGATCATCAGTGCAATCTTGTTGTCATAAGTCGTTCCGAGGAGGATGTGGTTGAAATAGTAGTTCGTACCCCAACCCATTCCGAGATATCCGCCGTCAGAAAGGTAGTGCTCGCCGTCATTGGCGACCATCTCGTTGATTCCCATGAGTTTACCGTTGTGAAGACCCCAAGCGGTAGCCCATGCCGCGTTATCAGCATCAAGTTTCTGATCCATGCCGGCTGCGACATTCGCTCTGTTCACCTTTGTGTCGGTGTTGTAAGGAACGGCATAGAGCTCACTGCCTTTCACGCCGATGACACCGATGTCGAGCTTGCCCTCCTTGGTAGAGAAACCGATTCTGTAAGGAGTGGCGTCATGCTGCTGGATCATCTGTCCTTTGGATTTCACGAGATATTTTGAGAATTCCTTGGAGCCTGCATTGAGACCGGTTGCAGCGACGAGATTTGAGCTGCATGAACCCAAAGTTACACCACCTGCAGCCGCAGACATTCCTACCTCAGCTTTTTCTCTGTCAATGAGGATGATGGCGAGCTTTCCGTAGGCATTCATTCTGGTACGATCTTCTGTCCAGTCACCAGGGAAGAGGAAGATGTCGTCGAAAGTCCAGTCCGGGAAACCTTTGGTTTCAATGATCTTGGAAATGTTCTGGCCGTCTTGGTGTGGAGCTACTCCCCAGTCTCTTGGGTTGCCGTAGCCGGCAAGGTGGTAGGCGTAGTTGTTCCCGTTCCAGGCCTCGTCATATTTGGTCGTTCCGAGAATGTTAAGAGGAATTTCCTTGATGCTCTCTGTCGCCCATACGTGAACAGGGCTGCCTGCAGGAAGATCGTATTTAGCGGTCTCCTCTACGAATGCGAAATCGCTGAGTTGTTTCTTCTGGTAAGCTGAAACATCAAGGATGACCTTATAAATTCGGTCTCCGCCAAGCTTCAGGATGAGTTTCTGCTCCAGTCCTTCCGTGAAATTGAAGGTCAGATCCGCCGGAACTTCCACACCTTCCTGAAGAGCACCGTCAAGGAATCTGATGGTTATGCTTTCATAGACCAGCTTGTCCTGATCATACTTGATGGTGAGGGTCTTCGAAGAATTGTCGAGAATGAAACCTTTGCCTGGTTCCAGTTCCGAAATCTGGATCTTCGATTCATCGACGATCGGGAAAGCATTGGATGAGAAGGTCACGTAATACTTCATGACTTTGTTCTTGCTGTCCTTGAAGTTGAACACGGGCGTTTCTACGAGATTCACATTCTCCAATGACTCAGGGAATGTCATCGTGTATCCTTTGTTCAATTCGACAGTGATGGTCGCAGAAGTGAAATCCTCTGCTTTGTTGAAAGTGAAATTGATTTTTTTCGAATCAATCAGTTTGCCCTCTGTCGTCTCTCCATCACATGTCAATGAAATGGATCTGAAAGGAACGGCAGCCATTGGCTCGTTGGGACCAATAGGATTCTTTTCGCATGATGCGAGAGATAATCCAAGTGTCAAAGCACAGAAAAGACTTAATTTCTTGAATGTAGCTTTCATGATTTTGGTTGTTAATTATAATGTTTATGTATATTAGTCCTAAGAAGTTGTCCTAAGACTTTGAAAGCAAAGTTAAGAAGCCTTGATTGCTCCATGGGGGAATATTTACCGGGATGTTGCTCTCTTTTCGGTAAATAATCATCCTTGTATTTCTTGTGGCGACTAATTTTGTGAAAAGATTTAAAATTTAATAACACGAAATGACAGTTAATATGACCAGTTCATTAATTAGTACCATTTTATGTGTGTTGACCCTTATGTCGTGCACGCGGATTTCTGGCGGCGAACTGCAGCCGGAAATCAGATTTTCTAATCCGGATCATCAGCAGCAGGGGGCAGGCGGCTGGGCCGGTGTCGCCTGGACAACTTCTGATAATAATATCATCGATGTTTCCGAAATGGACCGTCTGTGCGATTTCCCCCTGCGGAAATACAGCTCTGGAGACGTGCTTGATCTGGTCTGTTATGACGATGCAAGCTTCATCACTCCACATGTGAAGACCGGAATCCCGACCGATCGCTGTCATTTCAAGCTGGAGAAGCCTGGTAAATATACACCGGCAATTTTTACCGGCAAAGCTTTCGCCGGTAAAAAAGATGTTCTATATGATATCCATCCCGTGACCGCATGTTTCAAGGCGGTGGTTACGCATGCACCTGAGTCATTCAGCCAGGCAATCCTCTCTTTTACTGATGTCCTTCATGACAAATATTATCCTAAGCAGAAGGAGATCGATAAAATCTTCAGGACCGAAGGAGAAACCGATCTTCGGTTCTCTTTCGGTTCAGATCCGGCCAGCATGAATCTTTTGCCGATGAAGAGCGGTGAAACTGCCTGGAAACCGCTGATTTCCCTGAAGATGACTTCCGGAGAGATCGTCGAGTTCACTCCTTCGATTTCCAGATATCTGGTCTCAGGTGATCAGGCCATGCTGAAGCTTGACCTCTCCCGTCTGGAAGACGAGCGTATCGTTACGATGCACTATGATGTCCGCAACGAAAATGCTGAACCTTATAGCCAGTCCGATGATTATCTGCTTACCGGAGCCCAGGAAAATCCGGATCCGGAAACAGGCGGTTCCAGAAATCCTTTGTATAGAGTCTATCTGAATTTTTCAGGCAAATGGAGAGAAGCGAAGGTGATGGAGGCACTCTGCTCTGATGCGGACAAACATGGAGCGATATGGAATGATTGGGGCAATGACAAACAGCTTCGGGACACCATGTCTTACTGTATCGTCGACCATCCTTTCGATGGTCCGGTGAAGGTTCGTGTGGAAAAGCTCAGAGGGGGATTCTCCTCTGTAGATATCCGTCCGACCAAGTGGAACATCGATGCCAGACAATTGACGGACAAGATGATCGAGTTCAATATCCCAAGTTTTGATGCAAGGAAGCTTTCCATCGAGTTCGACGGCGACCGTCAGCACAACCTTTTCCTCATGCTCCACCGTCCGGATGAAAACAAACCGGATCCGGCCGATCCGAATGTGATCTATTTCGGTCCTGGTGAACATGACCGGGATGTCATCCGTCTGACAGACGGGCAAACCTTGTATCTGGATTACGGAGCAGTGCTGTATTCTCTGGTAGAGGTCGTCGGCAATCATTGTACCATTGCTGGACATGGCATCCTTTCCGGGGACAAGATGCGTCACTGGGGCGGCGATTCCTGGAGCAATGGCGATATCATCCTGAAATGCAATCCGGGAAGACCGGTGCAACGCGGCGGATTGACAATCAAAGACATTACAATCGTGAACGGTCCGTCATGGAATGTCGCGATCTGGAATTTCGACAATGTCCTGATCGATGGGGTCAACATCATTGACTGGGGATTGAACGGTGATGGAATCGACTTGATCTGCTGCCGTAAGGTGGAAGTCAAGAATTGCCTGCTCAGGGCTTACGATGACTGCATCACCATAAAGTTACGTCACATCAATCCGGAAGATGGTGTCTTTACCGATATGTGCGATGTCAACGTTCATCACAATCTGATCTGGAACGACTATGCCAGAGGTATCGTCGTCGGTCCGGAATCAGGCAATCAGGAATGCCATACCGGTTACATCCACGATATCGATATCCACGATTGTATCTTCCTGCAGCACAAGAGAGGCCAATTCACTGATGATCTGAGGGGAGCTTTCACCATTGGTCAGATGGCGTCTCCGGAAAAAGGAACACCGACGGGAATCGAGAATGTTCATGCCTGGAATCTGATCTTCGACAACATCGACAAGACCGGTAGAAATGTCTGGCTGCATCAGTACAACGCTCCTGGCACCTGTCTGATGAAGGATATCCTGCTGGAAGATTTCCAGATCCATGATGGAAATTCAGTCATGACACCTGCTGTCAGGGTATCGACGGGCAAACATAGTATCAAAGGATTGAAGATGAGGAACATTCGGTTCAATGGAGTGAAGATCACCGGACCAGGAGACGAACTCGAAATTATAGGAAATGTAGATTATGCAATAGAGTAAAATCAAAGTTGAATGAAAAAGATTCTCACCACAATTTGCGGCATGCTGACTATTATCGGCTATCTCCAATCATGTTCTCCGGAAGAGATCTCGTTGGAAGCAGATCGTACCGATACATCAGAAATCGTGCTGAAGCCTGAAACGCTTGTTCTCATCGAGGGCAGATCATCTTATCTTGAATTCAATGTCGTTCCATGGAACGCAAATGATAAAGTCATCGCATGGACTACCTCAGCTCCTGAGGTCGCGACCATTTCTGACAAAGGCTTGGTGAAAGCCATCGCACCGGGAAAAGCGACAGTCACAGCCAGAGCAGGGGATTTCTCCGCTACTTGTCAGGTGACGGTCGAGCGTGCCTTCCGCATTGAACAGACAGATGAGCTGGTCAAGCCGGTCTCATTTGAAAATTTCCCGGATTTCCCTCATGAAATTGCCGTCGCCAGAGGTGAAACCGCTACCTTCCAAGGACAGCTTTACACTTCCGAAGATCTTTCGGATCCTGGAATCGCGGTCACTTCCATTAACGCGCCTGCCGGAGGCACGGTCTCATTGGCACACCAGATCTATTGGGTGAAAGATATCAGATGTTCCGAACATTGGGACAGCTGGGCAGGAGGACGTGCACCAGACGCTTATCCTTCGGAACAGAATCATTTCCCTGATCCTCTGATACCTTCAGGAGAAGAGCCCGTATCCATCAAAGCTGGCGGCAAGAAGGCTTTCTGGGTGGAATTTACCATTCCGCGTGATCTGGCAGCCGGTATCTATACAGTCCGCATAGAAGCGACAGGCAACGGCAGGACCGTATTCTATGATTATCCCGTACATGTCTATGATGTGACTTTGCCGGAAAAGCAGACGATGGATGTCATGCAGTGGATCAACAAGGACAACCGTGCGATGAACAACGGACAACCGGTCGACATGTATGCCAACTACAGCACTTTCATACCGGCGATAGTTGAACTGCTCAATGACTACGGCCAGAATTGCTACCAGCTGCTTTACAGCGATTACCATATCAACGAGTCCGTCTCTTTCGGTGCGGAACTTAATCCGGCAACAGGAAAATACGAAATGAAATACCATTTCAATGATATCTATTGGAAGAGAGATTTTGAATTCTTCGACGAGCATTGCAAGGATTTGCATCAGATCCATGGCTTGAACTTTGTCTCCGCCAGGGATTTCGAGAAAGGCACCATTTCTGTCACTGGCATCGAAAATGCGGCGGATGGCGGTATCAAGGTCGTAGATGGCCAGCCGATCTACGGAACGGTCACTTTCCCGACTGAAGATCCTCAGGAAATCGCGAAGGCACGTAATTTCCTCTGCAATTATTTCCATCAGTTGCAGGAATACCTCAGGAAACACCATCTGAAAGACGGACGCAGCTGGCTTGATGTCTATGTCCAGACCATCTGTGATGAACCGAGAGGGGAGATGTACAAAGCCTACAACCAGATTGCAGCCATCATGAAAGAGGCCGCTCCGGATATCAAGATCCTCGAACCGATCGAAACTGACAGGATCGATCCGGAACTTCTGGACTATCCTTGTCCTGTGCTCGATAAGATTCATGCCAATCATGCTGTCGGCAATCAGGTCCAATGGCTTTATACCTGCATGCAGCCGCAAGGCAACTATGCGAACCGATTTATCAGAATTCCGCTTTTCAAGACCCGTCTCATCCATTGGGTACAGTTCAAGTACAATGCAAGCGGTTATCTCCATTGGGGCTTGAATTACTGGCGAGGAGCGCCTGAAGATGATCCATGGGCAGACGCCTATAACCAGTTCATCGGAGGTGACATGTGGATCATCTGGCCAGGGTACCGGAAAGTATATCCGTCCGTGCGTCTCAGCGCCATGCGCGATGGAATCCGTGACTATGAACTCCTGCGTATGGTGGAGCGGCGTTCGGCATCCAAGGCTCAGGAAATCTGTGCGAAAGTGGTCACGGACAATGCCAACTATAACCTCGATGTCAATGATTTCCGTCTTACCCGTAAGGAAATGCTGGAATATCTGGAAAACAATCAATAAAATCCAAGCCAATGAAAATGAATAGATCAGCCTTCTTCCTTCTGCTCTGCCTCTTCGCCTGTGCGCCGGTCGAGTCGGACCTGGAAGCAGGACGAACTGAAGCTCAGTCGGTGGTCATCGACCCATCCGAGCTCCATCTTGTTGAAGGCAAGTCCTCTCAGCTGGAAGTGAGGATAACGCCTTGGAATGTCGGCGACAAGACGCTGACCTGGAGTTCTGCCGATGAGCGGATTGCAACAGTAACCCAGGAAGGCCAGGTGACTGCCATTGCACCAGGTGAAACTGATGTCACGGTACAGATCGGCCAGCAGACGGACAACTGTCACGTTATCGTCTCAAGCTGGCTGATTCCTGCACAATCCGTCGCCTTCAAGGAACAGCGCAGCCTGTCTCTCGTGAAAGGGAGCAGCCAGCCGGCACTTCAGCTGGAAATCCTGCCGGTAGACTGCAATGACAGGATCAAGTGGTCTGTGCTTGATCCTGCTATCCTGCAGGTTGATCCGGAAACCGGATCGCTGAAAGCTTTGGAAGAAGGTCGTACCATGCTGAAAGCTGAAGTGTCAGACGTTCAGGCGGAAATCCCGGTCCTGGTCCACGGCAAATTCTGGATTGAACCGACAGATGCGCTCGAGAAACCGGTCAACTTCCGGAAAATCGATTTCTCGGATCAGGTCATCCGTGTCGCCAGGGGAGAGAATGCCACATTGCAGACCATCATCTATGCTGAAGAAGATCAGGGAGTCCTGACCCCTTCCGTCACACGTTTTGCATCGGAGGAAGGAGATGGCCTTGCCTTGATTCCCCAATTGTGGTGGGTTGACCAGATCAAATGCTCCGAACATTGGGATGACTGGGCTGGCGGACGTCCGTCAGATGCTTATTCGAGTGACGAAACGGTCTTTCCTGATCCGCTCGTACCGGTCGCTGACAAGCAGGTCAGTCTCAAGGCCGGCAGCAAGCAGGCGCTCTGGGTAGAATTCAAGATTCCGGAAGGATTCCCGGCCGGCATCTATACCGCTACGGTAGAAGTTTCCGGTGCCGGCGGCACTGTCAGCTGCGATTTCAAGGTTCAGGTCTACGATGTCGACCTTCAAGCCCAAAGCATGGATGTCATCCAATGGATCATGGACGGAAATACCCGTTATATGAATGGAGGCATCGCGCCGACCATCGATGAAGACTATGACTTCTTCTATCCGCAGATCATCCGTCTGCTCAATGCCTACGGCACGAACAGCTGGTGGATGATGCGTGCTGATTTCAGCTGCAGTCCGGGCTACGAGTATGTTGACGGGATCCGTAAGGCGAAATGGAATTTCAACGAAGCAGCCTACCAGCGTGACTTCGACCTTCTCGAGAACAATACCGACCGAATCCATACGGTCCATGGAAAAAACTTCCTTTCCTGGGACAAGAAGGAACAGAAGTATTTCATCAAATCTCCGGAAGTTGACGAAAAAGGCAATGTCATCGTCAAGGCCGACGGTACATTCAATATGGTCAATGTGTATTTCCCGCTCAAGGATGAAAAGATGCGAGCCGATGCAGTTGCCCGTATGGGAGATTACTTCTATCAGTTGCAGGAATTCCTGCGTGCCCACCGACTGAAAGACGGACGTACATGGCTTGATGTCTATGTTCAGAATGTCGCGGATGAACCGAAAGACAACCAGGCGGAATCCTATACCGCAGCCGTGCGTTTCATCAAGTCATACGCGCCGGAGATCAGATTCCTGGAACCGATCGAGACTGATCGGATTGCAGAAGATGCGATGGATTATCCTTGTCCGACCTTGAAAGCGATCGCCAAGAACCGGGCAAAAGGCCATCAGGTCCAATGGATGTATACCTGCATGTCACCACAAGGAGATTATGCGAACCGTTTCATCCGTATCCCGCTCTTCAAGACCCGTCTGATCCATTGGGCGCAGTATAAATACGATGCAGTCGGCTATCTCCACTGGGGCCCGGCCTATTGGATGGGAGGCGGCGAATACAATAAGTGGTTCGATGCTTCCGGCAACTGGACTGCAGATGCTTGCGGCCAGTTCCTCGGAGGCGATATGTGGATCATTTGGCCAGCCTATCGTAAAGTTTATCCATCCATCCGTCTGAGCGCCATGAGAGATGGTATCCGTGATTACGAGCTGCTGCGGATGATTGAGAAGAAATCACCGTCCAAAGCCCAGGAAATCTGCGCACGTGTGGTTACGGATAACGCACACTACAATGTTGGCCTGGACAATTTCCATGAAGTCCGCAAAGACATGCTGGAATTTTTAGCCGAAAACAAATAAGATCAGTGATCAGATCCGGATGATCTGTTCCCCTGAAGTGATGCGATGCTTCTTGCCGTTGATGTAAAGACGGTAGGGAGCATTGCTCTTTACATGTACTGTGCCATCTTCGTAAATGATGTCCGTGACGATATTGCCGAACCTCAGATTACGGACACCGTGCCTGCAGCTCTGGTGGAGACGCCAGCGGATCGTGCGTTCAGGAGCATTGATGGTATGGAATCCCAGCACATTCTCAAGGTAGAGGGAAATCGGACCTAAAGCCGACCATCCGCAGAAATCCTCCCGGACACGTTGTCCGAAATTCACGCTCGGAAGCGGATCATCCGGCCGGTAGCATTCCCAGATCGTATGCAGCTCATAATCTCGATAGGTCTTGTACATATGTTGCAGAACCTGCTCTGCCGTCTTGTCGGCTTCTTCCTGGAAGTCATATTTCTCCAAAGCCTTAATGCCCATATAGGCTGTCGGAAGCCAGACGGAACCCTTCCAGTAGTTGCCGGTCTCCGCATCGAATTCCGGATCCTCACGAGCTATCGTCGTCCAGGGAACAACTCCTCCGAGTCTCTTCTCGTCCAATGCGTAGGCAACCATTTCTTCCGCTTGTTTCCTGCTCGGAACCTCTGCCAGCATCGCCCAGAAGGAAGCAGGGGAAAGAATTCCTGTCGTTTCATGAGTCGCGGCATCGATATCAAAATAACAGGATCTTTCTTCATCCCAATAATAAGTATTGATAATCGTTTTCAGTTCCTCATATTTCTTTTTGAACAACTTCCTGGTCTTCCTGTCTCCGACCTCTTCCGCCAACCTTGAAATATAAAGAGCGGAGAGCGCTTGCTGGGAAATGGCGTCGATCCAAAGCAGATCACCGCCACGTAATCTCGGAGTGTTGTCCATACCGCTCGAAACTCCGTTCCACCGGTAGCCGATCGTTTCTTTCTTGACTGCAATCGGTGCATGGTCGAACTGCAGCTGGATTCCTGGTCGCAACTGGTCGAACCATTCATGGTAACGCTGCAGGTATTTCTTGTTGCGGATCAGATCTGCAATATGAGCATGGTCATTCGTCAATTGGAAGTATTCCCATTCTACCCATGCGAAAAAAGGTGGATTGTCCGGATGCTGGATTCTTAGAGAAGACTGGCTGTTCTCCAGCATCGTACAGTAGAAATTGTCCAGAGTCTGGATGCCGGGGTACAGGTCAGGAGCGAATTTGCAGAACAGCACCATGAATTCGGAATCCCAGATCCAGATGGTATCATCCCACAAACCCTCATCCATGTAAAGGGGCTGGACAAGTCCTGGCTGGTACTTGACATGATTCCATGCCAATTCCCATGCCTTCCAATACAATTCGTTATATCCGTTCTCTGACTCAAACAAAGGTTCAGGAATCAGATCTTTCCTGAATTCTCCTTTTTGTGCCGTTGCTGAAATGGATAGCAGCAGCGCGGCTGCAGCCACCCATAGATTCCGTGATGTCTTGTTCATTTCCTGTTGAAGAATTTTGTGAAGAACAGAATATGATAGTCAATTGCATTGTTCCAGAAAAGGCTGTCATGAACACCTTCTCGAATTGTAAAATCATGCGGATACTGCTTTTCTACGAGAATCTTGTGGACTTCATTGTTCACTTCCAGAAAAAAGTCATCATATCCGCAGCAGATATAGATGGCAAGATCGGAACCTTCTAATTTGTCCAGCTGATTGATGACGGTATGACTATCCCATACCTTTCTGTTGCTTTCATATTTCCCCAGCTGTTCATTCATGTTCCATTCCTCCGGGAATGGGCGGATGTCAAGACCGCCGCTCATGCTTCCGCAGGCACCGAAGACGTCTTGGTGTCTGATAGCAAGCCACATCGCTCCATGACCGCCCATGCTCAGTCCGGTGATGGCCCGGTGGCCTTTGTCGGATAGGGTAGGGTAATTCGTGTCGATGTAGTTGACCAGTTCCTGGCTGACGAAAGTCTCGTATCTGTAGGACGGATCTTTCGGACTATCCCAGTACCAGCTGTTTTTCCCATCTGGGCAGACGAAAATGTATCCGAGATGATCGGCGATTTCCGGTAATTCCGGTTTTATATTGAGCCAGGAAAGATGATTCCCGCCATGTCCATGCAGAAGATAGATGACAGGGCAGCGATTCTCTGCATTCATTTTTTCTGGCGTTATGCAGACAACATTGATGTCGGTTTTCATGGAAGGGCTGAATACCTTCAGCGTATCGGTTCTGGCTGCTTTTGCTGTAAAGCAGATCAATAGAATGATCAGTGTAGATGAAAGTTTCTGTATTGGTTTCATGATATGGATAATTGAACATTTACCTTCTCAAAGGTATCATTTTTTATTCTACTTCCGATTGGTCGCGAAAAATTATGTAATTATTCCACTTTTCTGAAGTCATCTTCATCTTCTGGAGTCAGCTTCTTCTTGTAATAGGAACTGGCGGTATAGAGCGCTGCAACGGGATTATGCCCCAATACCCGGTCCTTCGTCACCAGCGTGGTCACATAAGCCTCCGAGTACTTGTAGAAAAGGCTGTCATGGCCTACGCACAGTCCGATCACCACATTGAGGTCCGTCTTCGCCTTGTTCAGCAGCCGGGCCTGAAGAATCGGGTTGCACATGGCCGGCCCGATATTCTCGCATTCCTTCGGGATGCCGATGCCTGATTTCGCTTTGCCGCCGACTTTGCAGATGACGGAATAGACCTCGAACCCATTCTCCCGTAAGATGCGGGCGAATATGCGCGCTTCATTGATGAGACCGATGCAGTTGGCGATGCCGATCTTGTGGGCATTGATCTTCCGAGCGAAAGTCATGATCTCCTGGACACGGGTCAACTGGCAGTAACCTTCGTATTCCACTTCAGCGCTGGCCACCATGATCTCATGGTTCTTAGGCTCCTCGTAACGTTCCAATGCCCATTCCCAGTCCGCCTCATCCAGGTGAGTGGTCAGGCAGAACTCCGGATAGCTCCGGACCTTGTACTTGCAGTTCTGTGTCCCGCAGTCAACGCAAGTCGGTTCAATCTTGTGATTCTTGTCCATTCTCTTGGTTGTCTAAAATCCTTTGAACACAAAGATATCAAATTCTGTGCGCTTTCCAGTTACTGTTCCTCAATGCCGAAAACAGCATCAAGGCATCTTTTAATTGCAATTCTTATATCATCTGCTTCTGTGTCTCCCTGTCCTTCTGCAGAACATGTACAGATTACATTATGTGTTTTTACAGAAACAAATTGAATGGTTACTTCTATGGTATATCCTCCTAAACCAGTTCCTCTTTTTCCACTTTCTCCATAGTTGATAATCAATGTCTTATCGGCTAATTCTGGATTTATATTAGGAAGTCTTATGAAGCCTTTTTTCATCAGGTATCCTGAAATTACATCAGATGGATTTACTGATTTGCTGACATTCGTTCCAAAAGTTCCGTAAGGAGTGCCGTTATTAAAGACGCTTCCGGAACTGGATGTAAGCTCTTTTGTATCCTCCATGCAAAAGAACTTGTAGTCTTCAACATTTTCTGTTTTTGATATAGTTGCAGGTAAAAGTGTTCCACAACTGTTGAAACAAATTAATGTTATAACTGTAGCAAAGAAAAGTTTTAGTGTTTTCATATCAATTTGATTTAATGCCGTCTTCTCGATGATTCAAATGCGGTATATATTATCTTCACTTTTTGCAATTTCGGTGTGGTCAACCAGTATTCACAGTTTTTACAAAGAACGGCTTCTCCTATGGATGTCTCCTTATATATTGCTCCTTTTGATATAATCTGGTTGCATCTGCTACATTTGACGAAAGGTGGTTCTTGAATATCAAAATCCTCTTTACTTTTAGAAAGTAATTGAATCGGTCTGTATTTTCTTTTATTTTTTAAGAATGCCTTGTCTTTATTTTTTTTAAAAAGAGGACGAAAAAACTTGTTATAGTCTTCTGTATGACTTTCCTTCAAATGTTTCTTGAACTTCGTCAAACTTGAGAATGACTTACCGCAACACATGAAAACATGATTTTTTGTGTTGATTTGTCTCTTAACTGATTCAATAGAGTATTGGGGGAGATCTTCCATTTTATTCGTTCTTGATGAAGCTGACTCTAAATTCTTTACATTTTCTCTTATCCTGACGGATAGCCTCAATAGAATACGGACTGTACTTTTCAAAAATATCCAGACCTCTTCCCAATGTGATTGTCCAACCGGTATCTGTCTTGATGCATCTGTCATGGAAATCCCTGAATTTGTAGTCAAATTCAATTCCATAGCCAGCCAAATCATCTTTGATGTCATCCAGTCTGTCGATCAACTCAGGAATCTTCTCTTCTTCCTCATTTGTTGACAGGTGGATTTTCAGGTCATCCACAGGACGAGTGTCAATGAGCATTGTTATGAATTCCATCAGGTTCTTCGTCTGCCAGGATGTCCTGATAAATGGATCCTCTATGAAAATCTCATTCGCATCATGAAGGTAAGGTGCAAAAAGTTTTTCATAAGAAACACCTGTCTGTCCCATTCTGAATGAGTCTACCTTTTCCGGAAGCCTCTGTATGCGAGGCCTCTTTTCTTTCGTTTCCTCAATAACCGGTTCTTCTGTCTCTACTTCAACGTCTCTATTATTGGTAGACTCTTCAGGGAACAAATAAGCATTGCTGATTCTCTCAAGAGTTTCAATGGAAACTTCTTCACCGGTCTTTAGATTTGTGTATTTGAAAGTTGCCTTATCTGCTTTGAAGGTCTCATCGATGATGTAGAGCTGGTCCTTGACGCGCTTTCTTCCTTCGGCTGCGAAATTGACGAGCTCGAATGCTTCCTCATCGGTCATCTTCCCGTCAGGGTAGATCAGTTTGACCATTCCGGAGAAGGTTTTTCTTATAGCTAGATGGTCGCGTTCTGACAGGGAACCGTCAAATTTTGCATAGTCATTAAGAAGGTTCGTTAAATCACTATTCCTCAATTCATGAAGGACTGCAGCAATGTAGTCCGTTATGAGGCCGTATCCTTTTGAAAAACTGTTCTTCTTGAGCATTTTGATCTCCCATCCAGGATTATACAGATGGATACGGTCAAGGAAGGCTCCCTTGATGAAACTGGTCGGGATACTCTCAAACAGATGTGAGTTCTTCAGCATGTATGGAACGGTATGCTTCGTGTTGCCGACGAACACCATGGATGCACTTGCTTCATGCGTTCCTTTACCTCTGTTGAATGATTTGTTGGCGAGGTAGTTCTGCATGGTATCGATCAGTACGGCATCAACGCTTCTGCCTTTCTGCTGCTCGAATTCATCCCATGCCACTACATCCCAGTAACCGACGAGGCCGAGGATTTCCTTGTTTCCGCTCATCTTGACAAAGAGTCTGGCTGAGGTGACATCGCCTCCGCTGACCAGGACTCCATATGGGGAGAGTTCTTGGAACACATGGGATTTACCCGTTCCTTTCGGACCCAGTTCCATGAAGTTGAAGTTGTTCTCCACATGAGGAAGGAGTCGGGCGAGGGTAATGAATTTCTCTCTCCTGTTCATGTTGTCTGGATTCAGACCCACTGTGTGCATCATGAAATCCAACCATTCCTCAGTCGTGAAGTTCTTCCTTTCCTGGATATACTCATCGATGTCGATATGTGAAATCTGTATCGGTTTGAGCGTCTGGATTTCCCATCTGACTTTCACATTGTCACCCGGTACGAAACTTACGGTCACGATGCACCAAACACCATTCCCGGAAAGAAGCTTCGGATTCTTTGTGATGTAGCTTGAGTCGATTGGAATACCGTTCAGTCCCAGGTTCGCAAACGATGCATGATATTCACCACTCCTGTCATCAAGCGTGACGTTTACTTTATCAATTACTCGGTGCTGACCGTTTTCCTTGATGAGACCCTTCACGCTTTCTGCTTCAGCGCGGTGTACATAGTTGTTCTGGATGACTTGCTTTACTTTTTCCAGGCCTTCAGCTATTACGACTTCATCATCACTGGCGCAGTACTGGCCAAGAAGGTATTCCAGCACATAGGTAGGGACAGGTAGACCGCCCTTTACTAGAAATGCCAGGTCCTTTCTTACGACCTTCCCGATGAATGATTCCAAAACTTTATCTTGTAGTTCCATCTATCTTCCTCCTTTAAAAATCGAAATCGTTTTCAATAAGTGTGTTGTTTGTGACAGTTGTAGTGGCCAAAGGATTCACCATGTCTTTGTCGTCTGCATCGTAGATCCTGAGTTCAAGCACCTTGGATTCTGTCTTGCTGTTCAGCGTCATGTCAACAGAGATTTTTCTGTTGTCAAGGAGTGCATCTGTCTTGTCTAAAAGTATATGTTTAATTTGTGTAACAGGTTTAAGACCGTCAAATATTGCACAGGTGATAGAGCTTTCTTTCTTTTCTGTAGATACAGCTTCAGTCTGTACTAACTTGAATCTAAGTCTAGATGCTTGTATTGATAGTCTTTGACCAAGGATAGCAACACCAACTTTTGTCTTTTTCTCTTCTCGTTCCAGATTACTTGTTATGAGCGGAATAAGAATCTCTTGAAGAGCAGCACCGCCATGTGCAAACATATATCCACCGGCAGGAGCAGCTAGACGGATGATTCCTTCAGGCATTCCTACCATCAGCCCATCAGTACCTCTCATTTCAGAAACCTCTGTAAGAGGGAACTTGATGATATGTTTAACATCGCTATTATCCTTGGTGATGTAATATCTTGTTTTCTTTTCGATTGTTTCGTCTGTAACTGAAACCTTTTCTTTCTCTTTATATTCAATATCATTGAACAGGAAACCATGATCACTAGTGATGTAGACCTTAGTTACATTGTATGAACTGTGAAGTTTTGTAATTATTGTTTTCAGTTCCTCAATAGCTTCTCTGCATGCACTGACGACGTCAGAAGCTGTTGCTCCATGACTTTTCTCATCAATGGTGTTATGCATTACGTATACCAAGGAATTCTTGAATATTTCTCTGTTTTTGTTCCGATCGTACTTAGCCACATCCTTGAAGTCAACGCAGATGGCCTCGTCCCTTTTGGTGGTCAGATAGTCAGAACGCTTGGCAGTAGAGTCAAGAATCTTACCGTCAACGCTCATCGTCGGTTCAGTCTCTTCATTGTTGTAGAAGGCAAGCTCATCATATGGGAATAGACCTAACTTGGTGAACTTGGTTTCGGTTGGAAGCATAGCCAGCATCATGTCAAGACGCGCAGAGTGCTTCTGCCTGATCAGTTCCTGAAGCAGTTCCTGTGCGACTTCATACCTCAGGGCATCACTGACTATGACAACAATCTTCTTCTGTTCAGGTTTTACATATTTACTGTAGAAATCCTGCTGCTTGTTCAAATTCAGTTTCTTGTAGCCATCCGTCTCTTTCAGACACCTGCTCCATTCGAGGTTCAGATCGTTCGACAATTTGATGTAAGTAAAATCGATGACCTTCTTGGCATCCTGAATTGTGTTGAACAAGTTTGAGGTAGGATCTATCTTGAAGTATTTTTCCAACGATTGTCTGTAAAGCTGGTCAATGATATAGAACGTATTTTCATAGAATGATATATAATCATTGGACGAATCTAGTGTAAAAGTGCCTAATTCCAATCGTCTTTCATGGAATTGGGCTGCTGATTTGACATATTCTATGATCTTGTCTATCTCTTCACTTGGAGCATGCTTCAGTTCAATGTCATCAAGGCGTTCGATGACATGAACAGGGTCGTTTTCAAGTTTGTTCTGAATTAGATCCTTCAGGATAGGGTAGCAGATACCAATTGACATGTAGTGATAATCTGCATCTGTTCCATACCAGAAAACGAGGTCATCTTCACGGATATCCGCTCCGGCAGTCTCGAATATCCTATTCAGGGCACATGCTGTCTCATCGTTTGTCTGGGCAACCTCAAGGATTCTGTTCATCCTGCCGGTAATCAGGCTGTCCTCGATGAAATATTTCCTGTAGTTATCTGCCTTGGATTCTGCAAGACTCTGGGTGATTGCATTATACTTGAAGACTTTGACTATACTTCCAATCGTGTTGCTGGATGTGTAGTCAAGTCCGACGCCAAAGATGCTCTTCAATTTCTTCTGCAATCTTTCTTCGATGTCCTTCATTTCTCTCAGTTTACCGAAGAATTCTGCAAACTTCTCCTTTTCTTCGCTGAGAAGAATCATTGTCAAGATGATATTGTCCCAATCCTGCACTTTGTTGAGACCGAGGTAATGACAGATGATTCCTTTTAATGCGATGTCTTCAGATATTGTATGGTCTTCGTAGTAAGGTGCAAGTATTTTCAGCATCTTGTCCGTCTGAAGAATCTTTACGTTCTTCTCCACGAAGTTGACCATGGTCTGAGGAATGCCATACTGCTGGATGAATGCGGAGTAGTCATTGTTGTGGAACTCTGCATTGGCAACAAGTATATCCATGAATGGGAAACTCTCTTGAAGTGATTTTACTTTGAGAGGGGACTCCTGATGGAACATGAAGATCACCTTGTCTTCAGCCCATTCATTGTCCATACGGTATTTTGTGGTGAACCAGTCTCCCTTGAAGTCTACATATCTGTAGCCATCTGGCCAGGCAAGAGCCTCGAATTCGGCAGCCAGCCATTCATCATTGAAGATGAAGAGTGCTTTCAGTTTTGGATCTCTTTTGAAATAGTCTAATACTTTATTTTGTGCAGGTGTCATTATTTTCAAAATTTATATCAATTCAAGTGCAAGTGTGTCATAGATATTCACCTTGAGTGTCGTATCTTCAGTTATATACCACGATGGATTTTCATCGTTATTTAACTCAACAATACAGTTCCAATATGCTGTTTTGGAACAGGCATAACCAGGATCCAAGCAGAATATTTTCTTAGGCCTTTCATTCTCATCATACTCTAAGCCAACAGCAAAGATCGCATGATGAAAGTCATGCACATCATTATAAACATGCAGAATACATGGCTTGTCATCCTTTAAATCCGCAACAAGGTTCGGAATTATGGTCTCTGGCTTGAAATGGCGTTCTACTTTAACATTTTCAATATATTCTCGTATTTCAGAGCCGATTGTTTTCAATGCATATCCATCCCTGATGAGTCCTTGTTCTTCAAATAAATGATGTAAAAATTTTCCTTTCAAAGTCCTTCTGTCTGGAGAATAATCAATGTCTTCTTCAGAAAGTACTCCGAGACAGAGAAGTGCCATAGTGGTAGAGTAGACAGCACATGCTCCGTCAAGTCGTCCTTGCTGGCAATGCAAGTCTATCCACGTCTTATTGTAGTCCTGAACTTGGAGACCATTTTTGCTTAATCTAATTCTATTATTTATGTAAACTGTAGCCATATTATTTCAATTTTGCCAGTACATCACCGAATTTTGCATAGTTGACAACGACACCGTCATCCAAGTCAAAACCAATCTGTTCGTCAGCGATGACATGAAGCCTCTCGTGGTATTCACGGCATTCCTCGATCTGTTTTGTGATGCCGTCAAGTTCCTTTCTTTCCATTGTCGAGAGGACTGCTGACTCTTCCATCAGTTCCTGCTGACGTTTCATCAGGCATTCGATGTATGGAAGCAGATATTGTGTCCTGACACGTTCTGCCGTGTAAGGATTCATACGATGCATATATGCAAGGCATTGGAACGCTCCTTTCTTGGAAGAGAACAGCCAATAGATCGGTCTGTTCTGGTACATCTTCTTGTGGTCTTTCCAGAAGTCCTTCTCAAAGTATGAATCGATGGACTTGCCAAGACATTTCTCAACAAAGTTCAGGTTCTCAACCAGTGTATCCTCTCCGAATGTCACAGACAACCATTTCTTGAAACGGGTGGATGCATTGTCGCTGATGCTTGAGTCCGCGTCCATCAACGGGATGATTCCGTCATCATCAGGACGATATGAAGCATTTGGGACAAGCTCGTCGAATTCCTTCAGTCCATCTCCTTGGTTGGCGAGAATCAATCCCTCTTTCTCAACGCTGTATCTTCCCATCATACAGCCGACAGCGTAGGAAATCAGTTGTTTAATTATTATGTCTGGCTGGAACTCTATATTGTTGTCCTTTATTTTAATTTCACCTTCTTGAAGTATTGATATTTCACTAAGTGGCACATAAGGTGATATTTCATTTTCGAGTCCATACAGATGAATTAATGCATCATTAATTGTTTCTTCATTTAAATGGATTTTCTCGAATTCCGCTGTACATTTTATTTTGTAATGATTAAATCTTTCTTCAATTATATTTCTTGAGTCGCCCATTGTTATACCAACAATAGGATTAATATAAAAATCCCACGAGGTCTCATGATTATCCCAATCTCTTTTTGAGATTTCAATGTTCTCTTTTACTAGTTTTGAAACTGTCTCGTTTTGAATATCTAAGTATGGAAGTCTTCCTATTGGACCTTCATGATAATCCATAGTTGGGGACAAGAGGTTTAAATAAAAATTAACAAGTGGTGAATTCAAATAGCCCATTATTAGGTATAAATTATTTTCCTTTTTAGGAAAACAAACAGATCCTTTTGTCTCAAATAATGAATCTTTTTCGAAAAATCTAAACGCAACTTTTCCAGAGGCGATAGTTGACCAGGTTGTCCCGT
>RCNH01000070.1_pt1 | contig 48781 bp, 36 predicted proteins | sample 2041161 | NCBI WGS metagenome assembly RCNH01 (sample SAMN09708215, study PRJNA481090) | Feces metagenome, whole genome shotgun sequencing project. | biome: feces | host: Leptonychotes weddellii | place: Antarctica: Sion Island | collected 2010-03-01 | reverse complement strand
CTTTATATGTTATTAAATTTAACGTTTGCGTATTTGCATATTTGTTGTCTATTTCCCCATAGGAAGGAAGACCCGTGGCCAAAGTTGAAAAAAGCGCTTCCACGAATACTTATCGTCAGCGCCACAGCTTCGCGAAGATTCCCGCTGTCATGGATGTGCCTAACCTTATTGCCATCCAGACTGAGAGCTTCGAGTGGTTTAAGAATGAAGGCTTAACTCAAGCCTTTAACGACGTGTGCCCAATCGAGAACAACACTAAGGATATGTGTGTTGATTTCGGCAATCATCGTTTTGGTGATCCTAAGTACAACGTTGATGAGTGTAAAGAGAAGGATGTCTCTTATCAGGCTCCACTTTTTGTCGAAATTCGTTTTACTAATCGCGAGACTGGCGAATTGAAGGAACAAGAGGTATTCATGGGTGACTTCCCACTCATGACTCCACGCGGTACCTTTATCATCAATGGCACCGAGCGTGTTGTTGTTTCTCAGTTGGTTCGTTCTCCTGGCGTGTACTTCTCTAGTGAGCGCGAAAAGACTTCTGACAAACTCCTTTTTGGTGCTAAGGTAATTCCTTCTCGTGGTGCTTGGCTTGAGTTTGAAACTGACAAGCGCGACATTCTTTCCGTTCGTATTGACCGTAAGCGTAAGCAGCCGGCCACATTGCTTTTACGTGCATTAGGTATTGCGGAAACTCGCGAAGAAATTATTGATATTCTCGGTAGCTCTGAGATGGTATTGCGCACCCTTGATCGTGATCCTGCGTCCACTAAGGATGAGGCATTGATTGAGCTTTACAAGCGTTTCCGTCCAGGTGAGCCACCTACCATTGACTCTGCTCGTACGTTGCTTGAAGGCTTGTTCTTTAGTCCACAGCGTTACGACTTGGCTAAGGTTGGTCGTTACAAGGCTAACAAGAAGCTTGGTTTTGATGCAGATCATGATTCTTCTACTTTAACTGAAGAAGACATTATCGCTACCATGCGCTACATTGTTGCTCTTCATAATGGTGAAGAGGGTTATCAGGTAGATGATATTGACCACTTTGGTAATCGTCGTATCCGTACTGTTGGTGAATTGATTCAGAATCAGTTCCGTATTGGTTTGTCTCGTATGGAGCGTGTTGTGCGTGAGCGTATGAGCATGCAGGAGCCAGATGATATCACGCCGCAGTCATTGGTAAACATTCGCCCAATCGTGGCCTCTATTAAAGAGTTCTTCGGTTCTTCTCAGTTGTCTCAGTTCATGGACCAGTCCAATCCTGCTGCAGGTATTACACATAAGCGTCGTTTGTCTGCATTAGGCCCTGGCGGTTTGTCTCGTGAGCGTGCAGGTTTTGAAGTTCGAGACGTTCATCCTTCTCACTATGGACGTATGTGCCCGATTGAGACCCCTGAAGGGCCAAATATTGGCTTGATTGGTTCTTTGGCTACATATGCTCGCGTTAACGAATTTGGTTTCATTGAGACCCCATACCGTCGCGTTGTAGATGGCAAAGTAACTGATGAAGTTTTGTATTTGACTGCAGATGAAGAAGAAAACTACACCATCGCGCAGGCTAACGAAGCATTTGATCCTGATACTCGCATCTTTGGTGAGACTGTCGATGGTAAGTTTGTTGCTGCGGAGCGCGTTTTGTGCCGTACTCGCGACGCTGCTGGCGTATTTGGTGAACCTGATGAGGTTTTGCCTGAACAGGTAGACTTCATGGATGTTTCTCCTCGTCAGATGACTTCTGTTGCTACTTCTTTGATTCCGTTCTTAGAGCACGATGACGCTAACCGTGCATTGATGGGCTCAAACATGCAGCGTCAGGCTGTGCCTCTGTTGCAGCCTCATGCGCCATTGGTTGGTACTGGTATCGAGCACCGTATCGCTGTTGATTCTGGTGAAGTTTTGACTGCACAAAATGCTGGTGTTGTTGACTATGTTGATGGCTCTACCGTTATCATTCGTAATAATGACGGTGAATTTGATGAGTATTTGGTTCCTAAGTTCCAGCGTTCTAACCAGTCTGGTTGCATTAATCATAAGCCTATCGTTCGTAAGGGCGATGAGGTAGAGGTTGGCGACGTATTAGTAGATGGTCCTTCTTGCGAAAAGGCAGAACTTGCTTTGGGTCAGAACCTTATGGTTGCTTATATGCCATGGGAAGGTTACAACTATGAGGACGCTATCATTGTTTCCGAGCGTGTTGTTGCTGAAGACCTTTTAACCTCTATTCATATTTCCGAGTACGAAATCGATGCTCGTGATACTAAGCTTGGTCCTGAAGAAATCACTCGTGAGATTCCTAACATCTCCGATGATATGATTTCCGATTTGGATGCAGACGGTATTATTCGCATCGGTGCGGAAGTATTTCCTGGTGACGTTTTGGTTGGTAAGGTTACCCCTAAGGGTGAAACCGAGCTTACTGCTGAAGAGCGCTTGCTTCGTGCAATCTTTGGTGAGAAGGCACGTGAAGTTCGCGATACTTCTTTGAAGGTTCCTCATGGTTCCGGTGGTCGAGTCATTGGTATTAACATTTTTAGTCGTGAAAACGGTGATGAGCTAGCACCTGGCGTTAATCAGTTGGTTCGCGTATATATCGCCCAGAAGCGTAAGGTTCAGCAGGGTGACAAGTTGTCTGGTCGTCATGGTAACAAGGGTGTTATTTCCCGCGTATTACCTGTTGAAGATATGCCTTACTTAGCTGATGGTACCCCAATTGATGTTATCTTGAATCCTTTGGGTGTTCCTTCTCGTATGAACGTTGGTCAGTTGCTTGAGTGTCACTTAGGTTGGGCTGCTAAGTGGGGTTGGTCTGATGATGAGAATTCCACTGAGCCTGTAGAAGGTCCACGTTACGTTGCAACTCCTGTCTTTGACGGTGCTACTGAGGAAGAAATTTCTGATGTTATCCAGAAGGCTAACCGTAACCTTATTAATATCAATCATGCCAAGTATGGTGACTTGGCTCGTGACGAGTTTGTTCCACAGCTTTCCGCTACGGGTAAAACTACGTTATATGACGGTCGTACTGGTGAGAAGTTCCGTGAGCCTATTACGGTCGGCTTCCCATACATCTTGAAGTTGGGCCATATGGTTGATGACAAGATTCACGCCCGTTCAACTGGTCCTTACAGTTTAATTACCCAGCAGCCTTTGGGTGGTAAAGCGCAGTTCGGTGGCCAGCGTTTTGGTGAGATGGAAGTTTGGGCATTGTATGCATATGGTGCTTCTAACGTCTTGCAAGAAATTTTGACTGTTAAGTCTGACGACACTGCTGGTCGTGTAAAGGCTTATGAGTCTATTGTTAAAGGTGAAAACATCCCTGCAGCTGAAGTTCCTGAGTCATTTAAGGTATTGATGAAGGAAATGAAGTCCTTGTGTCTGAATGTTGAGATGATTGGTGCAGACCATGAAACAATCGACATGGATACTGACGGCGAAACCCCACGTGAGCGTGATGCTCGTGAGGCTCGCGAAAAGAAGGTTAAGGAAAAGCAGACTGCTACACGAACAGAGGAAGAAAGTGATGCATCTGAAGATGCACTTCGCAGCATTGCCTCTGACTTAGAGGAATTGATGGGTGACGCATTTCTTGGTGGAGACGCCAGAGATAATGATGATTTGATCGGTAACCAGGCAGATAGCACTGACGCCGGCGAAGGAGAGGAGCGATAAATGAGCGAATTCGACGTTAACAATTTTGACGCTTTGCGTATTTCTCTCGCCAGCGCAGAGGACATTCGTAGCTGGTCTCGTGGTGAGGTTAAAAAGCCCGAAACAATTAACTATCGTACTTTGAAGCCTGAAAAAGATGGCTTGTTCTGTGAAAAGATTTTTGGTCCTACTAAGGACTGGGAATGTGCTTGCGGTAAGTACAAGCGTGTTCGCTTTAAGGGCATTGTTTGCGAACGCTGCGGTGTTGAGGTAACCCGCAGCAAGGTTCGTCGTGAGCGTATGGGCCACATTGAACTTGCAGCTCCTGTTAGCCATATTTGGTACTTCAAGGGCTCTCCTTCTCGCTTGGGTTACTTACTTGACATTGCTCCAAAAGAGCTTGAAAAGGTACTGTACTTTGCTTCTTCTATTATTACTTGGGTTGATAATGAGGCTCGTGAAGAGGACCTAGAAGAGCTTACTGATGAGTTGGCGGCAGACTTAGAAGAGTTGGATGCAGAGCGTGATCGTTTGATTGAAGCTACGCGTAAGCTTTCTACTGAGTATGTTCCAGAAGATGACGAATTTATCGATGACATCGATGACGATGAGCGCTTGACGCCTGAGGAAGTTGATGAAGAGATCGCCGATATTTACGAAGAGTACAACGAACGTAAGGGTCTTCGTGCTGAAGCGTTCGATGCTTTCCAGAAGATTACTCCTAAGCAGCTCATTTCTGATGAGGCTTTGTATCGTGAAATGCGTATGTGTTATAGCGATTACTTCAAGGGCGGCATGGGTGCTGAGGCAGTTCGTGATTTGCTTGATGCTATCGACTTGGAAGCAACCGCTGTAGAGTTGAAGGACGTTATCGAGACCGGCAAGGGTCAGAAGCGCGCTAAGGCTATTAAGCGCTTGAAGGTTGTTGACGCATTCCTTAAGAGTACTAACAAGCCTTCTGATATGATTTTGGATGTAATTCCTGTTATCCCGCCCGACCTTCGTCCTATGGTTCAGCTTGATGGTGGTCGTTTTGCTACCTCTGACCTTAACGACCTATATCGTCGAGTTATTAACCGTAACAACCGCTTGAAGCGTTTGTTAGACTTGGGTGCTCCTGAGATTATTGTTAATAATGAAAAGCGTATGCTTCAGGAGGCTGTTGACTCCTTGTTTGACAATGGTCGTCGTGGTCGTCCTGTGACTGGTCCTGGTAACCGTCCGCTTCGCTCTTTGTCTGATATGCTCAAGGGTAAGCAGGGCCGTTTCCGTCAGAACTTGTTGGGTAAGCGTGTTGACTATTCTGGCCGTTCTGTAATCGTTGTCGGCCCTCAGTTGAAGTTACATCAGTGTGGTTTGCCTTCTCAAATGGCACTTGAACTCTTTAAGCCATTCGTAATGAAACGCTTAGTTGAGCTTGAGTATGCAGCAAATATTAAGGCCGCTAAGCGTGCTGTTGATCGTGGAGCAAGCTATGTTTGGGACGTTTTGGAAGAGGTTATTTCCGAGCATCCAGTACTATTGAACCGTGCACCTACCTTGCACCGTTTGGGTATTCAGGCATTTGAGCCTGTATTGGTTGAAGGTAAAGCTATTAAGTTGCATCCATTGGTATGTACTGCATTTAATGCTGACTTTGACGGTGACCAGATGGCTGTGCACGTACCACTGGGTAACGAGGCGCAGGCAGAAGCTCGCATCTTGATGCTTTCTTCTAACAATATTAAGTCTCCAGCTCATGGTCGTCCTTTAACCATTCCTACTCAGGACATGATTATTGGTTTGTATTATTTGACTGCTGCGCGTGATGGTTTCCCAGGTGAGGGTCGAGTCTTTATTGACTTTGAAGACGCTATGAACGCTTACGATGCTCGTGCTGATGTTGACTTGCAGGCCAAAATTTGGGTTCGCTTAAGCCGTGATACTCAGGTAGCTACTTCCTATGGTAAGTTCGAAGAGCACAAAGCAGGAGAGCGTATTCAGACTTCTATTGGTCGTATTACGTTTAATGGTTTGTTGCCAGATGACTATCCTTACTTGAACTACGAAATGAACAAGAAGGAAATCAGTCGTTTGATTGAGGACTGCTGCAATCGTTACAGCTTGTCTGATATGCCTCCTATTTTGGATGGCTTGAAAGACGCAGGTTACCACTACGCAACTCGTGCAGGTGTCACTGTTTCGGTGTACGACGCAACTATTCCTCCTCAGAAGGCAGAGATTTTGGCTGCTGCTGATGCAAAGGTTGCTGCAATCGATGAGGACTATGAGATGGGGCTTATGAAGCGCGATGAGCGTCATAAGCAGGTAGTTGATATTTGGAACGAAGCTAACGAGGCTGTTGGTGAGGCAATGGCTGATAACTTCGACCGCTTCAACCCTATCTACATGATGGCATTTTCTGGTGCTCGTGGTAACATCAAGCAGATTCGTCAGTTGGCTGGTATGCGTGGCTTGATGGCTGACCCTAAGGGTGAAATTATTGACCGTCCTATTAAGGCAAACTTCCGCGAAGGCTTGTCTGTTTTGGAATACTTTATTTCTACCCACGGTGCTCGTAAGGGTCTTACCGACACCGCACTTCGTACAGCAGACTCTGGTTATTTGACCCGTCGTCTCGTTGATGTTGCTCAAGATGTTATTGTTCGTGAGATTGACTGTGGTACTACCGAGGGCGTTCCTTATCCATTGCATAATGAGAAGGGTGAGCTTGACGAAAACTTGGTTGGTCGTTGCTTATTGACTGATGCTGGTGACTTGCATGCAGGTGATTACATTACAAGCATGGATCAGCTTCGTGTTATGGAAAAGGTAGGCATTACCGAGATTTTGATTCGCACTGTTATGACATGTCATGCTGAACATGGCGTATGTCAGAAGTGCTATGGTTGGGACTTGGCTACTGGTCGCCCAGTTAATATTGGTACTGCAGTTGGTATTATTGCTGCTCAGTCCATTGGTGAGCCTGGTACTCAGCTTACTATGCGTACGTTCCACGCTGGCGGTGTCGCTGGTGACGACATTACGCACGGTCTTCCTCGTGTCACTGAGTTGTTTGAAGCTCGTAAGCCTAAGGGATTGGCTGTTCTTTCTGAGACTGCAGGTACGTTGCAGATTACTGCCGATAAGAACACCAAGACTTTGACTGTTCATGACCAGGAAGGCAATATTCGTGAGTATGTAGTTTCCTCTCGTGTTGCATTGTTGCCAGGTGTTGTTGATGGTTGCCAGGTTAAGGTTGGCCAGCAGTTAACCAAGGGTTCTGTAAACCCACACGACTTGCTTCGCTTGACTGATCCTAATACCACACTTCGTTACATCGTTGCTCAGGTTCAGGACGTTTATGTTTCTCAGGGTGTAGATATTAACGATAAGCATATTGAAGTTATTGCTCGTCAGATGCTTCGCAAGGTTGTTGTTTTGGATGCTGGTGATTCTCAACTATTGCCAGGACGTCAGGTCAACCGTTACGAGTTTGAAAAGGTTGCTAATGAGCTTATCGCTGAGGGCAAGGTTCCTCCTACGGGTCAGCCTTTGCTCTTGGGTATTACTAAGGCTTCTTTAGCTACTGACTCTTTCTTGTCGGCTGCATCCTTCCAGGAAACCACTAAGGTATTGACTGACGCAGCTATCGAAGGCAAGACAGACAACCTTGGCGGCTTGAAGGAAAACGTTATTATTGGTAAGCCTATCCCTGCTGGTACCGGCCTTGCTCGCTACCACGAAGTAGGTTTGACCTATAAGGGTCAGTCCGTAAAGGAAACCAACAATGACGTATTAAGCGATTATGCTCCTTCTGAACTACGTGACATCGAGGCTTTGTTGCCGCAGCCCGAGGATTGGTCTATGGATGAATCTTACATGGGCAACTTTAACGGCTACTTTGGTTCCACAAGTTTCCGTGGTGGACGTGCTACCCAGTTGTCTGACGAAGAGGCACGTTTGTATCTCTACGATGACTTGGGAGTATCGCAGCGTTGGGCTAATAAGTTCAGTGAAGCTGGCATCGAAACTGTAGCTGACTTGGTTGGTTATACTGAAGATGAGCTTTTGCGCATCGAGGGTATTGGCTCTAAGGCTATTGAGGAATTGAAGGCCGGTCTGGAAGAGCATGACCTTTCTTCTTTGCTTGAGGATGACTTGAGTGCATCTAGTGATGATATGAGCCAGCTTTTGGATATGGTCTTCAGTCCTGATGACACTGTTTTGATTGGCGGTGATCATCCTGCAACCTTTAATACCGAAGGCGAAGAGATGCTTGGTGAGGCATTGCCTCCACGTTCTTATCATCGTGATTTGAGCGAGCTTGACGCATTGCTTGGTGGTCTGGGTGATATGGGCTTTGGCGAGACTTCCAAGGAGTCTGAAGCAGAGTCTGATGAAGAGCCTGAAGCATAGAGTATGCAACTTTAGCTTAATTTTTAAGAAGCCGTCCGTATGGGCGGCTTCTTTGTTACAATGGCGCAATATCAAGGGTTATTAATCCATGCGTTAAGGAGCCTCTGCATGTCTACCGAACTGACAAAACGATACGGAACTATGGTTTTCTCTGACCATGTCATGAAGGAATATTTGCCTTCAGATGTCTACAAAAAATTAGAGGAAACAATTAAACGTGGCAAACCATTAGATCTTGATGTCGCAAATGCTGTTGCGCATGCCATGAAAGAATGGGCGCTTGAGCGTGGCGCTACACATTTTGCTCATTGGTTTCAACCATTAAGTGGTATTACGTCTGAAAAGCATGATGCTTTTATCGATCCTGTAGGTAATGGCACAGCTATTGCTAAATTCTCTGGTAAAGAGCTGATTCAAGGTGAGCCAGACGCGTCAAGTTTTCCTTCTGGTGGCTTGCGTGCTACGTTCGAGGCTCGAGGTTATTCTGCATGGGATCCTACAAGTTATGCTTTCGTAAAGGATGAAGTGTTGTGTATTCCTACCGCATTTTGTTCCTACACAGGGGAAGCCCTCGACAAAAAGACTCCATTACTTCGTTCTTTAAATGTTATCGATGAACAGGCTAAACGTATTCTTGCGTTTTTTGATAAATATCCTGAGCGCATTACGGTAAACGTAGGTGCTGAACAGGAATATTTCTTGATTTCGGAAAAAGATTACGAGAAGCGACAAGACCTCATCATGTGCGGACGCACGCTTTTCGGTGCTCCTCCTTGTAAGGGGCAAGAGCTTGATGAACACTATTTTGGTGCAATCCGTCCTACCGTTAATGAGTTCATGAAGGAGCTTGATGATGTGTTGTGGGGCTTTGCTGTTGCTGCTAAAGCAAAGCACAATGAGGTAGCTCCAGCTCAGCATGAATTAGCTCCTGTTTTTTGTAATGCTAATCGTGCTATTGATGAGAACTTACTCACCATGGAACAGATGCGTCTTTTGGCAAGTCATCATGGTCTTGTTTGTCTGCAGCATGAAAAGCCTTTTGAAGGAATTAATGGTTCTGGCAAGCATAATAACTGGTCATTATCCGCTGATGGAGAAAACCTATTAAGCCCGGGTGATACTCCTGCTGAGAATTTGCAATTCTTGGTCTTTCTGACTTGCATTATTGAGGCAGTCGATAAATATCAGGACTTGCTGCGCATGAGTATTGCTTCTTGTGGTAACGATCATCGTCTTGGCGCTGATGAGGCGCCCCCGGCAATTGTTTCCATATTCTTGGGAGATGATTTAAGCGATATTATTGAGTCTTTAACTACGGGTAGTGAGGCCCATCAGGCAATTCGTGCCTCATTAGATTTTGGCGTAGATGTTTTGCCTACTTTTGACCGTGACGCTACAGATCGTAATCGTACGAGTCCATTTGCTTTTACGGGTAATAAGTTTGAGTTCCGCATGCCTGGTTCAAGCGTTAATATTTCCGACTCTAATATGGTTTTAGATACCGCAGTTGCTAAAGCCTTTAAAGATTTTGCAGATGCATGCGAAGGAACTAAGGGTGATGAGTTTAGGGTACGTGCTCTTGCTTATATCAAGGAAAGTTTAATCAAACATAAGCGTATTTTGTTCTCAGGCAATGGCTACTCTGAAGAATGGCACCAGGAGGCGCAGCGTCGTGGTTTGTGTAATTTCCCAACTACAGCAGATGCTCTTCCTTGTTTTGTCGCTGAGAAAAATATCGCTTTATTTGAAGAAATGGGTATCTTGACTCGTAAAGAGGTGGAAAGTCGCTATGAAGTTAAGCTTGAAAAATATAACAAGCTTATGAATATTGAGGCTAACACCATGATTCGAATGGCACGGCGTACGTATTTCCCTGTTATTAGTGCATATGCCACCAAGGTTGCTAAGGGTATCAGTACTATTCGTGATGCTATGCCTGATGCTGATTTGGAAATCCAGGCAAACCAGCTACAGGTTTTACTTGATGGTGTTAAGAATATTCAGCATGGTATTGATGCACTTGAAGCGGCTCATAAGGCTGCTGAGGCGTTAGAGGATTCTGCTGAGGAGGCTTTAGCATATGCTCATAAAGTAAGCCCAGCCATGGAAAATCTTCGTCAAGCAGTAGACTCCCTTGAGGACGTTGTTGCTCGTGATTATTGGCCGGTTCCTACATATAACGATATCCTGTTTTATGCGTAAGTTAGTATTGCTTGTATAAAATGCCCCTTTTAGGGCGCATTTATGTGCCCTAAAAGGATAAGATATATGTACTTCTAGAGTTGTTTGCAAATATTGCGTCACTTATGATTGCAGTAGCGGTTGTACAGTATACTAGGCGCGTTAACAGGGATTCTGGGTGGTTAATAAAGAACTTTTATCCGTATAAGCAATTGTTTGAAAGAGTTGGCAGTTAAGCCAGCTCTTTTTTTGTAGGAGAAAGTTGCATTTTGTTCACGAAATCCTGAAGTTTTAAAATTGTGTTCCACCACTCTAATGAACTGGAGTACAATGATCCTGAGAGAGACATAGAGAGTGGGTGAAGAATGGGTAACCTGCGTACAGCTGAAGTTGAAGACCTTCTTGAGGTTTTGACAACCATGGATGACAAAGATGATATGTATGCCTTGTTTGAGGATATTTTTACTATTCGTGAAATCAAGGAGACATCTCAACGCCTGAGCGTAGCGCGGCTTTTGGCTGCTGGTAAACCGTATACGGCTATTGCTGAAATCACTGGTGCATCAGCTACTACTATCGCACGTGTATCCAAAGCACTGAATTATGGTAGTGGTGGATATAAAATTGCGCTTGCCGTTCTGGATGAAAAAGATGCAGAGCAAGCAACTGATGCAACCGATGCTGCTGAATAATCCCGAATTATGCATATAACTTGAGCCCTCTTCGCACGAAGGGGGCTCGTTTGTTATATGACTTAGTGTTGTAATAAGATAGGTTATGTAAATAGCGTAAGTGCTACAGACAAACAAGGGATGGTCAGGATTGATGCGGTGGTGGAAATAAAAACACCTTGCGTCATGACTTTTAGATTACCACCATATCTCAAACACAGCATGAGGCCATTAGTGGCTGAAGGCATGCCGAGCAAGATAACAATAACTCCTAAAATTAACGGGTCTGAGATAAAAGGCTTAAGCGCAAAAAGCAAAATCATTGGGATAATAAGCAAACGGGTTGCAGCGGTAATGTAGGATCGCCAGTTGTTGAGCATTTCTTTAGGGGAATATTTAGCAAGCGAAGACCCGATGATAAGCAATGCTGCAGGGGTAGTCATAGAACCCATTGCATCAAATGCTGCACCAATAGTACCGATATTATGTACGCCGAGTAATGCCATAATCATGGCGATTACACAGCTGATGACAGATGGGGAAATGCAATGCTTTGCGTTTGAAATGAGGCGTTTTTTAAAGGAGCCTTCGCCTTTTGAAATCATGAATACGCCTACCGTAAAAACAAGCAGGCTGAAAGGGATGTTTAAAACAGCGCCATATAAAATTGCGCCAGAACCAAAAACGGTAGAAAGAATAGGAAAGCCCATAAATCCAACGTTTGAAAACGTTAGAAGAAATGAATAAATGCCTCGGTCTTGTTTTGGCGCACCGATAGCAATAGGAGCAACAAAAGCTATAGCTAAAACAATAGCATAAGCAATAAAAGAATACATCATGACGCCGATGACAACGTCAGTAGATGCGGCTTCTTGCGCGTTGAGTACAGAGGCGATAATCATGCAGGGTAGTGTTACGTCTAAAACAAGGCGTGAAAGTGTGCCGTCAAACGTATCGCTCATGATATCGAGCTTACGTGCGATAAATCCCAGTATAATGATAAAAAATAAGATAAGCATTTGAGCCATGACGGCCGTGAATCCCATAATGTATATAACCTCCGAAAATTGGTATATGTTTCAAAAAAATCGAAAAATTGACTTGTCTATCTGTGCATTTTATGCGATAAGCAGCAAAAGTATGAAAATGACGTGATACAATCACAAAACTTGTGATTATTTGACAGGACTGTCGATTATTTGATTTATAGGAAAAGGAAGGAAGCCATGCAACCTCGCGAGGAACTGTCTCAGCTGATTGGCGCTGCGCTGGATGCTGCAATTGCATCCGGTAAGATTCAAATGGAAAACGTACCTGAAATCTCTTTGGAACGACCACGAGATGAAGGTCATGGTGACTGGGCATGTACAGTCGCATTGCGATGCGCTAAGGAAGCTAAGAAGAACCCACGCGAAATCGCTCAGATTATTGTTGATGGCTTGGAAATGGGTGGTTTGATCGAGAAGGTCGAAATTGCAGGTCCTGGCTTCATTAATTTCTACTTAAAGAATGATGCACTCCAAAACGTGGTTGCTCAGGTTCGTTGTGAAAAGATGGACTTTGGCAGGGGTACCATCCCAGAGGGCCAGCGTAAGGTTAATATTGAGTACATCTCCTCTAACCCTACTGGTCCTATGCACTTGGGTCATGGCCGTTGGGCTGCTTTGGGCTCTGCTACTGCTAACTTGATGCGTCATGCTGGTTATGATGTGTTTGAGGAGTTCTACATTAACGACCATGGCGTACAGATGGACAAATTTGGTCTGTCTATCGCTGCTCGTTATCTCCAGCAGCTTGGTCATGAGGCTGAGGTTCCAGAGGGTGGCTATTGCGGCGGTTATGTTAATGATATCGCAAAGGAGCTCATTGATCGCGATGGCGACAAGTGGGTAGATGCTGACGAGAATGAGCGTATGGTTGAGTTCCGCGAGTATGGTTATGCATACATTATGGCTAACATTCGTGATATCACCACTCGTTTTGGTAACCATTTCGAACGTTGGCAGTCTGAACGTGAGATGTATATTCCATCTGACGAATTTGATGGCAAGAGCCCATTTGACTACTGCTTAGGTAATTTGCGTGAGCAGGGCGATATTTACGATAAAGATGGAGCAGTATGGTTCCGTTCTTCTGCATATGGTGACGAGAAAGATCGCGTTGTTCAAAAAGCTGACGGCGAATACACCTATTTCGCATCTGATGTTGCGTATCATTACTGGAAGAAGATGCGTGGTTTTGATCATTTGATTAACATTTGGGGTGCTGACCATCATGGTTATATCGCTCGTGTTGCAGCAGTTTTGAGTGCGATGGGCTATGAAGGTGCTTTGGAAGTTATGCTTGGTCAGTTGGTTAATCTTTTCCGTGATGGTAAACCAGTTCGTATGTCTAAGCGTACTGGTGAAATGATTACATTTGAAGAGCTTATTGATGAAGTAGGTATCGATGCAACTCGTTACTATATGTTGGACCGCTCTACTGAGCAGCCTATCGACTTTGATATTGAAGTTGCTAAGAAGCAGGATGCTTCTAATCCTGTTTACTATGACCAGTATGCTCACGCTCGTGTATGCTCTTTGCTCCGTCATGCTTCTGGTCATGAAGGTGAAGACGATTTGGATATGGATGCTTTGGCAGCAGAAGTTATTCCGGCAGACGTTGACTTGTCTGTTTTAACTGGCGAGTCTGAGCTTGCTTTGATGCGTAAGATGAGCGAGTTTGGTGACTTGGTTGCTTTGGCGGCTCGTGACCGTGCTCCATTCCGTTTGACTCACTACGCTCAGGATTTGGCTGGTTTGTTCCATCACTTCTACACCAATACACCTATCTTGAAGGTTGAGGACGAGAATCTTAAGAATGCTCGCTTGGCTTTAGCTGACGCAGTTCGTATTGTTATGGAAATCACTTTGGGAATCCTCGGTATTTCTGCACCACAGCGTATGTAATATAACGTGTTTTTAAGAACGACCCTGTGGGGTCGTTCTTTTGTTTTTGAGCTGTTTTTCGTTTTTCTTCGTATGCTGATAAACAAATGTTTCCTTGCAACGACGCGGTTTATATGCTTACTATTACGAGTGTTTGGGCGTGGTATATGACTATCTTTTGTGCGATGAGGCTTTTGTTGGTCATATGAAGTTTATTAATACTCACATTGGCTTCGTGTCGCAGCGGAGATGGACTGCATCTTTGCTGTTTGTGTATAGGCCCCATAAATCACATCGGCTAGGTCATCAATTTCATTAAGAGAGATATTAGGGTAGTTAATGATAAAGTTCGTTTTCCCAAGGTATGTTTCAAAATGCATGTAATCTGAAAGGGCATGGACTAAAACACCATGCATACGTAGCGCTTTTTTAAAGTCGTCAGCATTATGTGTATAAGGAATGCTCAAAATGAAATGTAATCCCGAATCGATGCACGAAAATGTTAAATGGTGGTTTATATCGCGTTTTGATAAGGCATCGATGAGTGAGTTTCGAATGGTGCGACATTTTGTTTTAGTCTTATTAATGAATCGCTCATAGGAGCCATTTTTCATGAAGGTTGCAAGTGCAAGCTGATCAAATATGGATACAGTGCAGGAATAGAAATCAAGTTCTGAGCGAAAACGCTTTGCTAGGTGTTTTGGCAGCACCATGTACGCAATGCGAACAGCAGAGCCGAGCCCTTTTGAGAATGTGTTAGTGTAAATGACATGTTCATTGGTGTCTATGCCTTTAAGGGTAGGTACAGGAACGCCTGCAAGCTTAAATTCACAGTCGTAATCATCTTCAATAATATAACGGTTTTCTTTTTCAGTTGCCCAGCTTAGTAATTCGTATCTACGCGAAATGGGCATAATGATGCCAGTTGGAAATTGATGTGAAGGCATGATATGTGCAATAGTTGCAGCGGATTGCTTGAGGGCATCAACTACAAGACCAGATTCGTCAAGAGGAATGTGGCTGACAGGAATACCGTTACGTGTATAAATTTTTGATAAGCGAGGATATCCTGGGTCTTCGAGGCCAACATGGATAGACGGGCCTAAGAGTTGAATGATGAGGTTATACAAAATCTGTGCGCCTGCGCCAATCACAATATGCTGTGGTTCTATGCAAAGCCCGCGCGTTTCCATGAGGTGACGTGCGATTTCTACTTTTAAGGGCAGTAGTCCACATGTATCAGACTCTAATTGAGTTAAAGCCATAGCTTCTTGAGCAATGACTTCTCGTGCGGCTTTTCCCCATGATGTGTAAGGGAAATATTTTGCGGACAACTGTCCTTGGCTGAGATCAAACTTGCAATAGGCATAGGCCTCTTTGCTTTCTGAAAACACAGTACTATCAAGACATACGTCGGGAAGAAGGCTAAAGGTCTTATCCGGTTGAGATGGTGCGGAATTAGCAGCCTGAAGATCAGGCGTGCAGTGTGGCAGCATGGATTGCTGAAGCGTGTTGACATAGTATCCACGTCGGGGTTCAGCTCGGATATAACCTTCAGAAATAAGCTGTTCATAGGCGGTTTCAACAGTGATAAGGCTTGTTGATAAGTGTTCAGCAAGTTTGCGTTTTGATGGCAACTTAGTATAGGCTGGTATGATTTCTGACTCAATATCGTGTTTAATGCAGGTGTATAGATAATGATAGCGAGTTTCTTCTCCGCGCATTTCAAGATTATATGTCAGCATGCTGGTCCTATTCTGGTCCTGTCATATACCTATATGGTCATATAAAAAATAGTGAAACTGATTATAACAATAAGACCAGTGTCCAACTAGACTAACGTTAATGTGTTAGGTTGTTGCTGTAGAAAGGCAACGCATGATAGAAAAGGACGATAGGATGACGGATAGAGTATATGTAAATGAGCTGGCTGAATCACTCAAAGGCGGTGTCATCATGGATGTTACAACTCCCGAGCAGGCGCAAATTGCTCAGGATGCGGGTGCTGTGGCTGTTATGGCTCTTGAGCGCATTCCTGCTGATATTCGTGTTGCCGGTGGTGTATCACGCATGAGTGATCCATCTATGATTGCGGGTATTCAATCGGCAGTTGATATCCCAGTTATGGCTAAGTGCCGAATTGGGCATTTTGTAGAAGCTCAAATTCTTGAGGCTATTGGTATTGATTTTATTGATGAGTCTGAAGTTTTAAGCCCAGCAGATAATGATAATCATATTGATAAGAATAAATTCACCGCACCTTTTGTCTGCGGTGCTCGCAACTTAGGTGAGGCTTTACGTCGTATTAACGAAGGCGCCAAAATGATTCGTACGAAAGGTGAAGCAGGTACGGGCGATGTTGTGCAGGCGGTATATCACATGCGTACGATTCAAGCTCAGATTCGAGGCGTTGTGGCATTAGTAGAAGATGAGCTGTACACAAAAGCAAAAGAACTATCAGTGCCGTACGACTTGCTCAAAATTGTGCACGATACAGGCAAACTTCCTGTTACCAATTTCTCTGCTGGAGGAGTAGCAACTCCTGCTGATGCAGCATTGATGATGCAGCTTGGCGCAGAAGGTGTGTTTGTTGGGTCAGGCATCTTTAAATCCGGCAATCCAGCCAAGCGCGCCAAAGCAATCGTTGAAAGTGTTAAGCATTGCAATGAGCCTCATGTAATTGCGGAATTGTCTCGTGATCTAGGTGAAGCTATGGTTGGTATTAATGAATCAGAAATTGAAGTCATCATGTCTAGTCGATAGAACGTACGCCTGAGTAATGTATGCTTCTGTCCATTTATGAATACCTGTTGAATTTATGCGAAATAAATACTCTCGCACGGGATTAGCGTTGACTTAATCTCGCGCGCTTCATATACTAAGACAGTTCGCTTTCAAAAGCCCCGTAAACTATGCAAATTTATGGAACACGGTTCTTATACGATGTCCAGATCTGCAGAGCCGGCTTGGCGTAGGAAACCGAGCAGTTACATATGCATTACTTTTGATGAGAACACAAAGTATTTTATTGGAGGATACAGTGAAGACGTATTACGCAAAGCCGAATGAGGTTGAGCGCGAATGGGTACTGATCGACGCTAAAGACCAGGTCTTGGGTCGTGTAGCTACCAAAGCCGCCACCATCCTTAAGGGTAAGCACAAGCCTCAGTACACCCCACACGTTGATACAGGTGACTTCGTAGTCATCATCAATGCTGATCAGATTCGTCTGACGGGTACTAAGGCGGGTCAGAAGGAATATTTCCGTCATACCGGCCATCCAGGCGGTTTGAAGATGGAGTCCTTCGCAGAGGCTATGGAAAAGCATCCTGAGCTCGTTATCGAACGTGCTGTTAAGGGTATGCTTCCTAAGAACACCTTGGGCCGCGCTATGGGCAAAAAGCTGAAGGTATATGCTGGTTCTGAGCATCCACATGCTGCTCAGAAGCCTCGCGAGATTAAGATGGAGGAGAACTAATGGCAGGTGAAGCTATGTATTACGGCACAGGTCGCCGCAAGAACGCTATTGCTCGCGTTCGCTTGGTTCCTGGCACTGGTAAAATCACCGTTAACGGTCGTGAAGCTACTGCATTCTTTGGTCGCGAAGCATTGGTTGACTATGCTACCGCTCCTTTTAAGGTAACCGACACTATGGGTCACTTCGACGTTATTGCTATCTGTAATGGCGGCGGCGTTTCCGGTCAGGCAGGCGCATTGCGTCACGGCATCAGCCGTGCATTGCTTGACGCTGGTGATTACCGCGCTGAGCTCAAGAAGGCTGGCTTTTTGACACGTGATCCACGTATGGTTGAACGTAAGAAGTACGGCCTGAAGAAGGCTCGTCGTCGTCCACAGTTCAGCAAGCGCTAAACTTTATACGACGTACGTATTCTGCAAATGGAGGCCCGCTCTTTGGAGCGGGCCTTTTGCGTTATAGTGTACTATGTAGGTTTTTGTGTTACTAAAAGGCGCGGATATTTGTATGAATGTACTTTCTGCTGAACGCTCTCGGCAAATTCGTGGTTTCATTTTTTCGCTGTTAGGCGGTACTGCTTGGGGTTTTTCGGGTGCGTGTGGGCAATTTTTGTTTACATATTATGATGTAGATCCAGCGTGGCTTGCTTCAGTTCGTATGATTGCTGCGGGCGCATTGTTGATGACATTGTGTTTAATAGTTCCCTTATGGCGTAACTCCATAAAGCGACTCATTGCTAATAGGCAAGATATTGCGCGATTGTTTATATTCGCTTTTTTAGGTCTGGCGCTGTGTCAATTTGCATATCTAATGGCAATTAAATATTCTAATGCGGCTACTGCAACGGTTTTGCAGTACATAGGTCCGGTACTTATTGTGGTCTATGTGTGCCTTAGTACAATGAAAGTACCTTCTATTAAGGAATTTACGGCGCTGGTGTGTGTGCTGATTGGTATTTTTTTAATTGCAACGCATGGAAACCCCTATACAATGGTTTTGTCCGTTGAAGGTTTAGTGTGGGGTTTAGCTGCTGCAGTTGCTGTTGCTGTATATACTTTGCTGCCTCGTTCGCTTATGAATCGTTATAAAAGCTTACCAGTGACGGCTTTAGCACATATTATTGGCGGAGTAGCATTATGTATTATTGTTCGTCCTTGGTCATTTGATATGTCGCTTGATGGTGTGGGGTATGCGGCATTAGCTGGTATGATTGTGCTTGGAACAGCAATTGGTTTTGCGTTATATCTTCAAGGTGTGAGTGATATTGGTGCAGCCAAAGCAAGTCTTATTTCAAGTGTTGAGGCGGTATCAGCGACGCTTTTTGCAGTGTTGTGGCTCCATACGCCGTTCGCATTAGTTGATTTTGTTGGCTTTGCATGTATTATGGCGACGGTTATTCTTCTGGCAAAACCCCAAGACGAAAAGTAGTTTGTGAGTAACTGTTGTGTGATTGCGGGGCTGCGAATAATCGGTGTGTAATTCCTGCACTTATCAGTGGTAAAATAACGCCTTACGTGCACATTAGCGCACGTGAGTTTTAAGGAGTAACGTATGGCTCGTTTATTTGGTACTGACGGTGTGCGCGGCATCGCTAACACTGACTTAACGTGTGAAATGGCGTATCGTTTGGGACAAGCTGCTGTTGTTTTTATGGGTGGCACCATTGTTGTGGGTAAGGATACCCGTCGTTCTGGTGATATGTTGGAAGCTGCTGTTGAGGCAGGTATTATGAGCGCGGGCGGAACTGCTTTGTCTGCTGGTATTATTCCTACTCCTGGCGTTGCCCTGCTTGTTCGTGAGATGCATGCGGATGGTGGTATTGTTATTAGTGCCTCCCATAATCCTCCTGAGTATAACGGTATTAAGTTTTTTGATGCTTTGGGTTATAAGCTTCCTGATGCAAAAGAAGACGAGATTCAGGAATTTGTAATGATGGGCGGGCTTGAAGGTGTAGTTTGTCGTATGCAGGATGCAGGCGACAAAGCCAGTATGCCTTACGCTGCGCAGGTTGGCCAGCTTATGGAAATTGATGGTGCCTGCGATATCTATGTGAGCCATGTAGTTGAAGCTATCCGCGCACAAGGTATCAGCTTTGATGGTATTCATATTGCACTCGATACTGGTCATGGTGCATCGAGTTTAACAAGTGCTGATGCTTTTATGCAACTTGGTGCTGAAGTTACCGTCATTAATGATGATTTTGATGGTATGGATATTAATGTGGAGTGTGGGTCTACTCATTTAGATCCATTGCATACATTGATGGATGAATGTGGTGCTGATATCGGCATTGCTCATGACGGAGATGCGGATCGCGTTATGCTGATGGCTTCTGACAAAACAGTTATCGATGGCGATATAGTAGAGGCTGTAATTGCGCGTGATATGAAAGAGCGTGGTTGTTTGCCATATAACACCGTAGTTTCAACTGTTATGTGTAACCTTGGGTTTGTGCATGCTATGCGTGATGCAGGTATTTCTGTAGTCCAGACAAATGTCGGTGATCGTTATGTATTGGAATGCATGCGAGAACATGGTTATATGATAGGCGGCGAACAGTCAGGTCATATGATTTTACTCGAGCATAATTCTACTGGTGATGGTCTTATGACTGCATGTCAGTTCTTGGCTGCTTTAGTACGCTCTGGTAAGCCAGTTTCTGAACTTATTAAGGTTATGACGCGTTTTCCTCAGACATTAATCGGTGTTCGCGTTGCTGATAAGTCTGCATTATCTGGCAATGTGGCGATTGCTGAAGCTATTGCTCAGGCTGAAGAGGCTATGGGAGATACGGGCCGTGTATTGGTCCGTGCAAGTGGTACCGAGCCATTGATTCGTGTTATGGTTGAAGCTGCAAGTGAAGATGATGCTCGTACTCATGCAGAGGCTATTGCCCGTATTGTAGAAGAGCAGATGGTATAAAGTAATATCGATACAATATTGAAGCGTATAAAGACGTAGCCCACATGATGATATTGTGTGTGGCTGCGTCTTTTTAGTTAAATAGTGTTACGCATATTGAAAAGGTAACACTATTACAGTATGGTGTTACGTGCACTAAACTCGTAACACTACTAGTACTACATTTATTCAAAGTGCATACAGAGGAGGAACTACATGGCCAAAATACCAGCAATGTCTCGTAGGCAGTTTGCAAAGATTGCTGCAGTCGGCAGCGCAAGTATGGCATTAGGCGGTATCGTTTCTGGTTGTACAAAAGAAAATAATTCTGGTTCTAGCGAAACTGCCCCTCGTGATGAGGTGATTATCGCGCTGCCTGCAAGTTGCGAACCACCTGCAGGGTTTGATCCATTTGTGGCATGGGGCTGTGGTGAGCACGTTCATGAACCACTGATTCAGTCAACGCTTGTTAAGACGGGTGTTGATATGTCATTGGAAAATGACTTAGCAGTGTCTTATGCTTGTAGTCCAGATGCCTTGGTTTGGACATTTAAAATTAGAGATGACGTAGTATTTAGTGATGGAGAACCTCTTACGGCTGATGATGTTGCATTTACCATTAATGGTATTAAAGATGCACCCTCATCAGAGGCTGACTTCTCTATGATTGACAAGGCTGTTGCAGTTGACGCCACTACGGTTAAGATTTACTTATTGCATCCATACAATATTTTGTTGTACACCTTGGCTGTTGTGGGCATTTGTCCTAAGCATGCTCACAATGTAGATTATGGTCAGAAGCCTATTGGATCCGGGCGCTTTGTTTTAGAGCAGTGGGATCGTGGACAGCAGGTTATTTTTACAGCGAATCCCTTGTATTATGGTAATCTTCCACGTATCAAGCGTGTGGTGGTTGTATTTATGGATGACGATGCTGCTCTTGCTGCTGTTCAATCAAAGCACGTTGATCTGGCATATACTTCGGCTATTTTGGCTGATACCAAGGTTGTTGGGTACTCTTTGCTGTCAGTAAAAACAGTTGATTCACGCGGTATTGCGTTTCCTGTACTTCCTGCAAACAGTGATTTTGTTGTGGGAGGTGAGACCATTAAGGCTGGAAATGATGCTACTTGTGAAAAGTCTTTACGTCAGGCTATGAGTTATGCGGTCAACCGCCAGTTACTCATTGATCGCTCATTAAATGGTCATGCAACTCCTGCATTTAGTGTATGCGATGGCATGCCATGGGCATCCAAGGATATGATTGTTAAAGAGAGCGTTGAGCATGCTCGGGAAATCTTGATCCAGGATGGCTGGAATATGGGTTCTGATGGTGTTCTTGAAAAAGACGGCAAACGTGCTGAGTTCACCCTGTATTATATGACGGACGATATGATGCGTCAGGCCATGGCTGCTGATTTTGCTGAGCAGATGAAGCCATTAGGTATTAAGGTAAACGTGGAGGGCAAGCCCTGGGAGGATTTGGAGCCCAAGAGCTACACCGACCCACAATTGTGGGGTTGGGGCTCTAACTCACCTGCTGAAATCTATGATATCAATCATTCCAAGGGCGGTGCCAACTTTGCATGTCGTAGCGATATGATAACCGATGCGTTGCTTGAAGAAGCAGTCAGTGAGATTGATTTAAGCGGGTCGTATCCATTGTATGCTGAAGCGCAGTTCGATGGAATACAAGGTGTAACCCCCGATACGGATGCAACATGGGTTTGGCTTGCAAACGTTGATCACTTGTATTTCGTATGCGAAGGCCTCAGTGTTGCTCCTCAAAAGCTTCATCCACACGGTCATGGTTGGTCAATTGTAAACAACGTTGACGAGTGGCATTGGTAAATAGGAAGGTCTAGTATCCGCATATGCACATGTATAAGTTTGTATAAATGAGGCTGTCGAGGGGGCAGCCTCATTTTTGAATAGAGAGTTATGACTAAATTTATTGCACGACATATAGGTAAATTCATACTGCTTATGATTGCTGTGAGTGTGGTTTCGTTTGTATTGGTGGCAATGTCGCCTGTTGATCCGGTAGCTGCCAATTCGGGCCAGACTGCGGTGCTAACTATGAGCGATGCTAAACGCTCTCAGCTTGAAGTATATTGGGAAACGGATCTTCCTATATGGCAGCGCTATATTCAGTGGGCAGGTGCTGCACTTCAAGGCGACTTGGGAATGAGCTTGCGTTATAACGCACCAGTAGTGGATGTTTTGGCATGGCGAACAGGCAATTCGCTTGTATTAATGGGTACGGCGTGGGTATTAAGCGGCTGTATTGGATTTGCTCTTGGAATTGTAGCTGGTATCCGTAAGGGTACGCTTATAGATAAGTGTGTACGTGTGTACTGTTATGTATTGGCATCGACCCCTACGTTTTGGCTGGGCCTTGTGGCGTTGATGGTATTCGGTGTGATGCTTGGGTGGTTTCCTATTGGGTTTTCTGTTCCAATAGGTATGGCTGCACAAGATGTAACAATGGCTGACATGTTGTATCACATGGCACTTCCTGCTTTGGTCTTATCTTTTTTAGGTGTAGCCAACATTGCTCTTCATACTCGTGAAAAAACAGTTGACATCATGGAAAGCCAGTATATGCGCTATGCACGTGCTCAAGGAAAAAGTACATGGATTGCATTTCGTGAGCATGGATTTCGTAATGTAATGCTTCCTGCAATGACCTTGCAGTTTACATCTATAGCAGAAATTTTTGGTGGCTCTGTTTTGATTGAGCAGGTATTTTCTTATCCTGGGTTAGGGCAAGCTGCAGTAACTGCTGGTTTAGGCGGAGACGCTGCATTGTTGGTCGGTATTGCGCTTGTGAGTGCTCTGCTGGTCTTTGCGGGTAATTTGATTGCAAATATTTTATATGGTGTAGTTGATCCTCGTATCAGAAGAGGAGAGGGTAATGCGTAATGCATGTGCCTCATTTAATGAGGCGACACTTGATTGCCCAATTATTTATATGCCTCAACTTTCTCGGGTCTCTTCACGTAGAAAAGTATGTGTATCAACTTTGTGTGCATCGGCTGCATTGATAGTGGTCGTGGTTCTGGGTATTTCTTGGATGGATGCGGCCATGGTGACTGATATGACCAATCGTGCGCAGATGCCATCGTTTACACAACCGTTTGGAACTGACATGCTGGGACGTGATATGTTGCAACGTACGGTTGCTGGTTTGGCTCAAAGTGTATTGATAGGTCTTTTAGCAGCTGGAGCAAGTGCGTGCATTGCGCTTGGTTTAGGCTTGATTGCCGCGCTTGGGGGATGTAAAGCGGATGCGTGTGTGACTTGGATTATTGATTTGATGATGGGTATTCCACATATTGTGCTGCTTATTTTAATTTCATATGCGCTTGGAAAAGGATTTGTGGGAGTTGTAGTAGGTATTGCGCTGACGCATTGGCCGAGCCTTGCTCGTGTGGTTCGAGCGGAGGTTTTGCAGATTAAGCAGGCGCCATATGTGGCCATGGCACAAAAACTTGGTGTAAATCCCTTAAAAATAGCATGGAAGCATATCATTCCTCACGTATTACCTCAGTTTTTAGTTGGCGCTATATTATTGTTTCCTCATGCTGTATTACATGAGGCGGCAGTAACGTTTTTAGGTTTTGGACTGTCGCCGGAATCTGCTGCTATTGGTATTATTTTGTCCGAATCTATGGGGTATCTCTCTGCGGGTATGTGGTGGCTTGCGGTATTTCCTGGTGTGGTATTAATTGGTGTAGTAATGATGTTTGATGTAGTGGGCCAGGGGTTAAGAAAGCTTATTGACCCCGCACATGCTCAAGAATAGGAGGCGACATGATTGATGATACCGTGTATACACATACAGCCAAAGAGCTGAAAACAGGTGCAGACACGCACAAGAGTTTACACGTTTCTCATGACGCAATGCATGAGCATGTAGACGGACATATGCATCATCACCATACACATGCACAAGATTCACATCATATAGAAGGGCATCACTTGCTGCAGGTAGAGGACTTAAGCGTGGGCTTTATGATGTATGATGATGGTCTCTATGCTTCGTTATGGCGTAAAATTAATGCTTCTCAGACATATATGCAAGTAATTCATGACCTATCGATTGCTGTACATCAAGGTGAAATTGTGGCTGTGGTGGGCGCATCTGGATCTGGTAAAACTTTGCTTGCGGATGCGATACTCGGTATATTTCCCGATAATGCGTGCGTAAGTGGCCGGATATGGTTTGACGGTAAAGAGTGTACAGCAAAAAGTCTTGCAGCTCTTCGTGGTGACAAGATCGCTTTTGTGCCACAAAGTGTTGAGGCTCTTGATCCTTTAATGAAGGTTGGTCGGCAGGTAGAAGCGTTTGCTAATCACGTGCACTCAAAAACTGAGGCGTGTGCGATGCGTAAAAAGATATTTGAGCGTTATGATTTAGATGACAAGGTGGCTAATCTTTATCCATTTGAATTGTCGGGTGGTATGGCTCGCCGTGTGCTTTTGGCATGTGCACTTATCAATGAGCCACAACTTATTATTGCTGATGAACCAACTCCTGGGCTTGATTTAGAACTTGCGGTACAAGCAATGCAAGACCTGAGAAGCTTTGCTAATAGTGGTGGCAGTGTGCTGTTAATTACGCATGATATTGAGCTTGTCTTGCGTGTGGCTGATCGAATCGCAGTATTTCATGAGGGTACTATTGTCGAAGAGACTGCAGTATCTAACTTCTCCTCGCCTGATTTATTAAACCACTCATTTACAAAAGAGCTGTGGTATGCATTACCAGAGCATGGATTCACGTTACAAGATAAGGGGGCAACGTGCTAGAAGCTCGAGATATCTGGTTTGGCTATAGTAAAGACGTGCCCATCTTGCAAGGTGTGACTTTAAGTGTGAGTCCTGGTGAGCGTGTATGTATAAGTGCACCGTCTGGTGTAGGCAAAACTACGTTGTGCTCTCTTTTGGCGGGGTATAACAAACCTTGGCAAGGTCAGATTATGGTTGACAAAAAGCCGTTGCCGTATAAGGGGTGTATGCCAGTACAGATGATTTGGCAACATCCAGAGCGTGTGCTCGACCCATTGATGACAATTAACAAAAGCCTGACAGAAGCAGGAAAGGTATCGAGTGAAATGCTTGATGAACTCGGTATAGATTTGTCATGGTTGACTCGCTATCCATTAGAGCTTTCAGGCGGACAGTTACAGCGTATTTGCATTGCGCGCGCATTGTCAGTGAGCCCTCAATACCTTATATGCGATGAAATTTCTACCATGCTTGATGCAGTGACGCAGATGCGAATCTGGAAAACGCTCATCTCATATATCGATGCGCACGATATAGGCATGGTGCTTGTAACGCATTCAGAGGCGTTACGTGAACACGTGGCTACACGTGTTGTGACCCTTTAGGTACAGTTGGTCTTTTTGCATTAATTAATTATCTGCATGGCTTCTAAGATAATGCCATCAGGATCCTTAAAATATAAAGCTTTACTTTTAGAGAAACCATATTCGGTGAAGTCGAAAAATTGTGGCTCACTTAAACACTCAACGCCGTGTGCACGCAAGTGTTCATATAATGCGTCGATGTCGGATACGTAAAAGCAGAGTTCTGAAATTGAAGTTATGTGTAAGTCTGAGGGGCTCTTTTCCGCCTCGCTTGTGGTGAATTGGATAAGCTCTACAGTAGGTGAAGAGATACTGGCATTTCCTTGCACATATGCAACATCTACTTCTGCTCCTTTTATATTGAAGAGAAGTTCGGTTTCAGGACCAGCCATATGCATTCGACCCTTAAAGTCCATATGTAAAATTCGCTGGTAGAAATCAAGAGATTGTTCAATGTCTGATACGGTTAAACCTACGTGAGCAATAGCATTAATCATGTAAAACCACCTATCAATCTATATCCTATAAAACAAGTAACATATAACAGATTATATCTTTGTGGTGGGTCTTTTTGTGCAAATCACCATAATTTTGTAGGTTAGCTGGTAAAATAATGAAGTTTAATCAAGAAAAGGAGGACCTATGGTTTCGGCTTTGATTTTGGCTGCGGGCGCTGGTACGCGTATGAAGTCCGACAAGCCCAAGGTTGCGCATGAAGTTTTGGGCAAGCCTCTTGTCCGTTGGGTTATTGATGCTGCACACGATGCAGGTATTAAAGATATTATTAGCGTTTTGGGTTATCAGAGTGAAAAAGTTGCTCCACTTGTCGAAGATGACACTCAAATTGTTATTCAGGAAAGCCAGCTAGGTACAGGCGATGCAGTTAATGCTGCTCGTGATGCTATGACTGAAAATGGTGTTATCAAACCTGGCTCTCTGATTGTTTTATCTGGTGATTGTCCGCTTATTACTCCTGAAACTATTGTTGAGCTTGTAAAAAAGCAGCAGGAGACGCAAGCTGCAGTAGTGGTTTTGACCATGCAGTTGGAAAATCCATTTGGTTATGGCCGTATTGTTCGTACGCAGGGGGATAGCGTTGCTCGTATTGTTGAGCAAAAGGACTGCTCGGCTGAGGAAGCTGCCATTACTGAATGTAATTCAGGTTTTTACTGCTTTGATGCACCAGCTTTATTTGATGCGTTAACTTGTGTTTCTAACGATAATGCTCAAGGTGAGTATTATTTGACCGATGTATTGGAAATCTGCCGTAATAATGGTCGTGATGTTTTGGCATTAACGACTAATGATGCTCAAGAAGCTATGGGCGTCAATTCTCGTGTTCAGCTTTCTGAAGCAGCTCGTGTAATGCAAAAGCGCATCAACTATCGTCATATGGCTAATGGTGTAACCATGTGGGATCCAACTCAGGTATGGATTGGTGCTGATGTAGAGATTGATCAGGATGTTGAGTTATTGCCTCAGGTTATTTTGATGGGTAAAACTCACGTTGGTTCGCATAGTATTATTGGTCCTAATACGCGCCTTACTGATACGTCTGTAGGAGCAGGCTGTACGATCGATGAAACTGTTGCTATTGAGGCTGTCTTGGAAAACGATGTTACTTGTGGTCCTCGTGCTTACTTGCGCCAGGGTACACATTTGTGTCAGGGTGCTAAAGTAGGTACGCATGTAGAGATTAAAAAATCTATTATTGGTGCTGGCTCTAAGGTCCCTCATTTGTCTTACATTGGTGATACTACTATGGGTTCTGGCGTAAATATTGGTGCTGGTTCAATTACGTGTAACTATGACGGATTCTCTAAACATCCTACAATTATCGGGGATAATGTGTTTGTTGGTAGTGACACTATGATGGTGGCTCCTGTAACTTTAGGTTCAGGTAGTATTGTTGGTGCTGGTTCTGTTATCACATGTGATGTAGCAGAGGACGCATTAGCGTTAGAGCGTAATGAGCAAAAAGAAATTGCTGGCTGGGCCTCTCGTCATCGTAAAAAGCTTTCTATACAAAACAAGTAGCGTCATGTACGTTACGTGTTATAGTTGTAAATGTATATATATTTCGGTTTGAATAAGGAGCAATTAAACATGACCGATATGCAGAAGCGCATGGCTGTTTTTTCTGGATCCGTTAATCCTGAATTAGCTGAGCAGATTGCAGAAGAATTGGAAACTTCTTTAGGTAAGATTACCCTTAAGAAGTTTGCTAATGGTGAAATTTACGCTCGCTATGAAGAGGGCCTTCGCGGTGCTGATGTCTTTTTGATTCAGTCTGTTGCTGGCGCTCAAGTTAACGATGCATTGATGGAACTCCTCATTATGGCTGACGCTGCTAAGCGTGCATCTGCACGTAGTATTACTGCAGTTATGGCTCATTATGGTTATGCTCGCCAAGACCGCAAAGCTGCTCCTCGTGAACCAATTACAGCTAAGCTTGTTGCTGACTTGCTGGAGGCTTCAGGTGTTGATCGTACTATTACTGTTGACTTGCACCAGGACGCTATTCAGGGTTATTTCGATACTCCTGTAAACCACATGACCGCAATGCCTATCTTTGTTGATTACTTTAAGAAGAAGGGCTTCGAGCCTGAGCACTTGTGTGTAGTATCTCCTGATGTAGGTCGTGCTAAGGCTGCTAAGAAGTTTCAGACTATGCTTGGCTGTGATATTGCTATCATGCATAAGGACCGTCCTAAGCACAATCAGGCAGAAATTACTGCTTTGATTGGTGATGTAACGGATAAAATCTGCATCTTAAATGACGACATGATTGACACGGCAGGTTCTTTAGTTGCTGCAGCAGCTACATTAAAAGCTCGTGGTGCTAAGGAAATCTATGCCTGCGCAACTCATGGTATCTTTAGTGGCCCTGCATATGACCGCATCGAGAATTCTTGTATTGAGGAAGTTGTTGTAACTAACTCTATTCCTGTTCCTTTAGAGCATCAAACTGGCAAGATTAAGGTTGTAAGTGTTGCTCCTTTGCTCGCAAAAGCAATCGAAAACGTATATGCGGATGGTAGTGTGTCTGTACTGTTTGATTAATTTCATTCACGTAGTGATGGGGCGGTGGCAGAAATGCTACCGCCTTTTGACATAGAAAGTAGAAGTATGCGATTAATTGTCGGATTAGGCAATCCTGGTCAAGAATATGAACATACACGCCATAACGCTGGATTTGACACAATTGCTCGACTAGCAGATGAGTTGGGTGCTCGTTACTGGAAAAACGAGTGTGGTGCACTGACGGCTAAAGTGTCGTATAAGGGTCAAGATCTTGTTTTAGCTATGCCTCAAAGCTATATGAATACATCTGGTGGACCGGTAAAACAGTTGTGCTCTACGTATAAATTGTCGGCAGCTGACATTGTGGTTATTCATGATGAGTTAGATATTGATCCAGGTACTATTCGTGTGAAACATGGTGGTGGCTTGGCTGGTCATAATGGCCTTAAGAGTATTGCCGAGAAAATGCAAACAAAAGATTGGACGCGTATTCGTATTGGAATTGGTCGCCCATCTGGACGTATGTCTGTTGTTGATTGGGTTTTAGGTGTACCTAAAAAAGAGGCTATGGAAGATTTTCAAGCTGCATGTGACTTGGGAACTCAAGCTATTTTGTTCTATTTAGATAATGGCCTTGATAAAACTCAGCAGCGCTTTAATTAAATTTACAAAACAATTTATTATTGAGACGGGCGTCTCATCTCCTATATGCGACAATAGTATGTGAAAAACAGATGATAAAAAAGTAAGGCATGTACTATTATGGCTACGCAATTTGATATTGCGGAGGTAGATGAGAGGCTCGTTTCGCTTATTCAGGCAGAGTTTAATCTTCCTTCGTTTCTCGCGAAGACCATGGTTGCTCATGGTGTTTCCTCCGTAAAAGACGCACGTGTATTTTTAAAACCAGACCTTGATAGAGACTGGCTCGACCCGTATCTTGTGTGCGGCATGAAGTCAGTTGTTGATCGATTGGAGATTGCTGTAAAGCGTGAGGAGCGTATTGTCGTTTTTGGTGATTTTGATCTAGACGGCATTTCGGCTACTACGGTTTTAACGCGAGGGTTGCGTAAACTTGGTGCTTCAGTTGAGCCATTAATTCCTAGACGATTTGAAGAGGGCTATGGCCTTACCCCTAAAGCTATTGAGCGTGCTGGATCGTATGATCCTCAGCTCGTGGTTACGGTAGACTGCGGTATCTCTTGTAAAAACGAAGTGAGCTTAGTTCATGATTTGGGTGCGGAATTAATTGTTACTGACCATCATGAAGCGGGTGATTTGATGCCAGAGGGTATTCCTGTGGCTGACCCTAAAATACAAGAAGATTCACCATCTATTAGTCTTGCTGGTGTAGGTGTAGCTTTAAAGGTTTTACAGGCTTTAGGTGCTCGTTTAGGTCGGCCGTATTTGTGGCTTGAATATACCGACTTTGCCACTTTGGGTACGGTTGCTGACCTGATGCCTTTGCGTACAGAAAACCGCGCACTTGTTGCTCATGGAATTAAGCGTATGAATACATATCCACGCCCATGTATTGCAGCGCTTATTGAAGCATGTCATGTTGGAGATAAACCTCTGAGCGCTTCAAATCTTTCGTTCTCATTAATTCCTCGACTAAATGCAGCAGGCCGTATGGGCGATGCTGATTTAGCATTACATGTGTTGATGGAAGATGATTATGCGCGTGCATATGAACTGGCTTGTGAACTTGAGGCTGTAAATGATAAGCGTCGTTCTATTGAGGCAGAGCTTGCTGTTGTTGCAAAAGAGCAAGCTGAGTCTATCTACCATGGTCAGCGAGTGCTGGTTGTGGCAGGAGAGGGCTGGCATGAAGGGGTAAAGGGTATTGTTGCCTCGCGCTTAGCTAATACGTATGGCGTTCCATCTATTCTTTTAACTATTGATGGCGATGAGGCACGCGGAAGTGGTCGTAGTGTCGGTGCTGTAAATTTATACAAAGCCATAGAATCTACAAGTGATATTCTTACGCGTTTTGGTGGCCATGAAGCAGCTGTAGGCGTAACGCTTCCTGTGGATAAAATCCCTGAATTCAATGAGCGATTGTGTGCTTATATGGATACGCTTGATGAGGACAGTTTTCATCCATCGTTTAAGGTTGATGCTGTTGTAGATCTTGAAGAATTAACATTAGAAAACGTCGAGCGGCTTGATATGCTAGCACCATTTGGCCAGGAAAATCCTCAGCCGTGCTACTTAGCTCGCAATGTTCGTTTGTCAAGTTGTCGTGCTGTCGGTATGACTAAAAACCATCTGTCATGTGCGTTAACAGACGGTTTGTCTACTGTTGATGGTATCATGTTTAATTGTGAAAATCTTTGTTCGCTTTTGCATTGTGGCAGTGTTGTTGATGCTGCGTTTGAGGTACAGGTTGATGAATGGCGTGGTAGGCGCAACGTTAAGTGTATGATGAAAACTATTGTACCATTTGAGTCGTGCCCAGCCATGAACGCGTGCTTGCCGTCTGATGACGTTGAATTTGTGCGCGGTCTATGTGAGGAAATCCACGAGTGTGGCGATACTGATGAATTAGGGTATGCTCATGCATTTAAAGTAGAGCATGGTGTTATGCATACTGAAGATGGTGAGGTCTGTCCTCCAGGTGAGTGTAGAGCTTATTGGTATGATATTGCGCAGAACCATCCTGAAGATTTACGCAATGAACTGATTCGTGCATTTATTGGGGATTCATCACTGCATTCTTCGCAAAAAGAAGCATTAGATTTATTAAGTGCTGGGCATAATGTGTTAGCCGTTATGGGTACGGGTCGTGGTAAGTCCTTGATTTTTCAGGTATTTGCTGCATATAAGGCATTAACCGAGCACTCTGCGAGTTTGTTTGTCTATCCTTTGCGCGCGCTTATTGCTGATCAGGCATATCATATTAAACAGGCGTTATCGCAATTTGGCCTAAGCGTGTGTGCGCTTACAGGCGAAACACCGCAAGAGCAACGCGAAAAGGCGTATGCCAAATTAGATTGCGGTGAATTGGATATCGTATTGACTACGCCAGAGTATTTGGAGTTTCATGTAGAAGAATTTGCTAGGTCGCACCGTATTGGTTTTGTTGTGGCTGATGAAGCACATCATATGGAGCAGTTAGGTTCTGGTAAGCGCCCAGCATATGCTCATTTTGCTGACCTTATTAAGCGTTTAAATAATCCTAGCGTGCTTGCTCTTACAGCGACAGCTCCAAGTAAGGTATTTAAAGGGCTTGTTGATTGCTTGGGTATTGAGAATTATGTGTTTGATGATTATACCCGTGAAAATTTAAGCATCGATGATCGCCGAAACTTACGTGATAAGGATAGCTATGTTTCATCCATTATTTCTACGGGTGAAAAGACGGTTATCTATGTAAATTCACGTGCAGGGGCTGTTGAGCTGGTTCGAAACTTGCGTGCAATGGTTCCTCATGTTGCTCCACAGATTGGGTTTTATCATGCGGGTCTTGCGCGAGCCGAACGAAACCGTGTTGAGCAGTTGTTCCGCGATGACGTCTTGCGTGTGCTCGTATGCACGTCTGCTTTTGGCGAAGGGATTAATATTCCTAATATTCGTCATGTAGTCTTGTACAATATGCCGTTTTCTGAAGTTGAATTCAATCAGATGAGTGGACGAGCGGGTCGTGACGGTCAAACTGCGGAAGTCCATATCGTTTTTAGTAAGTACAATGCCTCCATCAATGAAAACATACTTGAGGCATATGTTCCTGACCGCGACACTATGGCGCAGATTTATCGTGAGCTACGTTGTATGCAGCGTGAGCATGATGCTCAAAATCCAACTGCTTTAACTCATGCGTTCGAGATAGTGTATGAGAAGGTAGCACAGCGTTGTTGCGCTCGTTTTGGCCAGACATCTGTAACGGATCAAATGTGTGTGAGCGCGGTTGATGTGTTTGAAGAGCTTGGCCTTGTGGATGTTGACGCCTCTCAACATACTATCCACATTAAGCAAACAGGTCAGAAAGTTGAACTTACTGACAGTGTGCGCTATCGTGAAGGCCTAGGTGAAATCGAGGCTTTTTCCCAGTTTAAGAATTGGGTGCTTTCAGCAGATAACGATTCGCTTAATAATCGTATTCGTCGTCCTATTCTTCCGCAGATGATTATTGGTAAAGGAGGCCGTCATGACTGATGCAGAATCACTCCGTAGGGTTTTACCCATTGATTCCGAATTAGCCGACGCCGTTGGTGCTTTGCCCCGAGATTTGTATGCCACCGCTATTGCTCCTTCGGCAGATCCTTCGCATTGCTTGGATCCTTGGAGCCGTTTTGATACGCTGATTTGTGTTGTATCACAGTATTTATCTGAAGAAGACCAGGCGTTTATTACTAAAGCTTTCAAGTTTGCTCAAAAAGCCCATCATGGCCAGTTTCGTAAATCTGGTGAACCGTTTATTGCACACCCCATTGAGGTGGCACTAATTCTTGCTGATTTGCGCATGGATGCGGATACTATTTGTGCTGCTTTATTGCATGATACAGTAGAGGATACGGCTACGACAACCAAACAGGTTGCCGAAGCCTTTAACTCTCAGGTAGCGCAATTAGTTGAAGGGGTTACCAAGATTACACAAATCGAGGTAGAAAATTTAACGGATGAGCAGGCGGCAACCATTCGTAAGATGTTTGTTGCTATGAGTAAAGACATCCGCGTTATTGTCATTAAGCTTGCCGACCGTTTACATAACATGCGTACGCTGTCAGCTCTTCGTGAAGATCGCAGGATTTTTAAAGCACGTGAAACGCTTGAAATTTATGCACCTATCGCTCATCGATTAGGTATTGGCTCCATTAAATGGGAGCTTGAAGATTTGTCTTTTTATTACTTAGAGCCAAATAAGTTTAAGCAAGTATCACGCATGGTTGCTGAAACGCGTGTCGAACGCGAGACGTACCTTGCTGGTGTTATTGATACTTTGACTAAAGAATTGGCAGGTGTTGGTGTTGACGCGCATATTGCAGGGCGACCTAAGCATTTATATTCAATTTATCAAAAAATGACGAAGCGTGGTAAAGGTTTTTCTGAGATTTACGACCTGATTGCTATTCGCGCTATCGTGAAAACTGTTCCTGATTGTTATTCGGTTTTAGGCGCCGTTCATGCGCTGTGGCATCCTATGCCTGGTCGTTTTAAAGATTACATTGCTATGCCTAAACTGAATATGTATCAGAGTTTGCATACTACTGTTATTGGCCCTGCTGGTCGTCCGCTTGAAGTACAGATTCGTACAGAAGAAATGCATCGTATGTGCGAGTATGGTGTTGCTGCGCATTGGCGTTATAAGGAAAAAGGTGGCAAGGCTGATGAGGCTTTCGATAGACAGATTTCATGGCTTCGACAGATGGTTGACTGGCAAGAAGAAACACAGGATTCACGTGAGTTCTTAAGCGAACTTAAGGTTGACTTGGCTCCAACAGAAGTGTTTGTTTTTACCCCTGCCGGTGATGTTATGTCATTGCGCAGTGGTTCAACACCTGTTGACTTTGCTTATGCTGTTCATTCTGAGGTCGGCAATCACTGTGTTGGCGCCAAGGTAAATGGCGCTATTGTGCCGTTGTCTTATGAGTTGCAGATGGGCGATCGTGTTGAGATTCTGACGCAAAAAAGCGCCACGCCATCACGCGACTGGTTGACTATGGTTAAGACCGCTTCTGCACGCAGTAAGCTTCGTAGTTATTTTTCCAAGGTTAGTCGTAATGACGACTTGATTTTTGGTCGTGAAAAAGTTGCACGTGAGTTAAAAAAGCATGGCCTTGGTATTGGGTCGGCTAATTCTATTCGTGCCCAAAAAGCTGTTGCGTCTCAGATGGGCTATAAAGACATTGAAGATATGATGGTTGCTGTTGGCGCAGGAAAAGAAACTGCGTTACATGTTTCTAACAGGCTTGTGAAGATTTTGATTGATACGCCTTCAGAAGACCAACAGTCTCCAATTGCCGATATGATGGCTAGTGGAAAAATGCCTCCGATGTTGACGACTGTCAAAAAGCCGCAACGTCGTGCACATGCATCAAATGGCGTTGTTGTTGAAGGCTTAGATAATGCTCCTGTTCGTCTGTCTCGCTGCTGCAATCCTGTTCCTGGTGATAATATCATTGGTTTTGTTACACGTGGTCGCGGCGTTTCGGTTCATCGGGCGGATTGCCCAAATGCGCGAAGTCTTATGCAGGATGAAGGTCGTCTGATTGGCGTTTCATGGGTGGATGCCATGCCTAAGGATACATCGTACCAAGTTGAGGTTTTTATCGAAGCTATGGATCGCATGAATTTGTTGCGGGATATTGTTAATACGCTATCCGATACAGGTGTGTATGTGCTGTCTTCGCAGACTAACAGTCATTCTGATGGCATTGTTGAGATGCGGTACGTATTTGAGATTTCGCAGGTTTCTAATATAGAGAAGGTTTTGTCTCAGCTGCGTGGCATTCACGGTGTATTTGATGCACGCCGTATGTTGCCAGGTGATCATGTACATAAACATTAATAGGTAAGGTGTGTATGCGACAGAAATGCAAGCGGGTATTTTTTGATAATGCGGGATGTATTTCCGTTGATGTATTAGTTATTGGCTATTTGAGTAATAACTGTTATGTGGTGTCTGATGGTACGGCTGCGGATGCTTCAACACTTGTCGTGGACCCTGCGGGTGATATTGATGCCATAATGGAAGTGATTGGTTCAAAAAATGTGCAGTATATTTTCTGCACCCATAACCATCCAGATCATATTTTGGCTCTTCCTCAATTAGTAGAGCGTACGCATGCTCATGTTGCTGTAAGTGTGCAAGATGCAGTCTATATTGAGTCTGGTCAGCCTGAATTATTTAGAGGTTGGGGAAATGTTGCTGGAGTTAATGTAGATACCAAGTTGCGTGATGGAGATACGCTTAAAATAGGAAATATTGAGTTTGAGGCTATTCATACGCCAGGACATACAAAAGGTGGAATGTGTCTTTATTCTAGAGGTATAGACAAACCTGGTGTATTATTTACGGGTGACACTTTATTCTGTGGAACAACAGGACGTGTTGATTTTGAGGGTGGTAGCGCAGACGATATGCGTTCATCCCTTATTGATAAACTTGCTAAATTGCCAGACGATACCATTGTGTATCCTGGACATGAGGCTTTCAGTACTATTGGTGCTGAAAGAAAACGTACGATTGAATGCTATTAAAATCGTACGTTGTAATGTACACATTGAATGGAGGGGTCTGTGACCGTCGAATTTGCGACCTTCATGGCGGGGGTGATGTCGAACCCCGTTTTGTTGGCGGTTACGCTTTTAAATATTGGCGTTATTGTCGTTAATGGAGCAACGGATGCGCCTAACGCTATTGCTACGGTGGTTTCTACACGTTGTCTAAAGCCGAAGCATGCTATCTTGATGGCTGCTATATGTAACTTCTTAGGTCTCTTGATTGTATCTATTTTTACAAGTGCTGTAGCGCATACCATTTTTAATATGGTTGATTTTGGTGGAGACAATCAGGTAGCGCTTGTTGCTCTTGCGGCAGCCATGGTGGCTATTATTGTATGGGGTGGTGCGGCCTGGTGGTTTGGCATCCCTACATCTCAGAGTCATTCTCTTATCGCAGGCTTAACTGGTGCTGCTATTGCTGCGTTTGGTAGTTTTGATGCAATCAACTGGAATGAGTGGAGCAAGGTAATTTATGGCATTATCTTGTCTACATTGCTCGGTTTTGGCTTGGGTTGGTTGTTTGCTAAGATTGTGACGCGTGTATTTGCACTTGCGGATCGCCGTAAGATAAATGAGGCATTTCGCTGGGCTCAGATTCTGACTGGTGCTGGAGTAGCGTTTATGCATGGCGCCCAGGACGGTCAGAAGTTCATGAGCATTTTCTTGCTTGGTATTGCGCTGTCTACCGGACTTGGACAGCCTGTTGATATGGTATTGCCCGTGTGGCTGATGATTTTCTGTGCTGTTAATATCGGTTTGGGCACCGCTGTTGGCGGTGAGCGTATTATTAAAAATGTTGGTGGCAATATGGTTCGCCTTGAGACGTATCAGGGTTTTGCTGCAAGCCTTGCATCTTTTTTCTGCTTGGTATTAGCGACATTTACTGGTATGCCAGTTTCTACTACACACTGCAACACAACTGCTATCATGGGTGTTGGTGCTGCCAAACGTAAAAGTGCAGTAAAGTGGGGCATTGCCTTGGACATGGTTAAGACATGGATTTTAACTTTTCCAGGATGTGGTCTCATTGGCTTTTTAATGACGGAATTATTCTTAATGTTTATGTAAGGTGTTGCATCGCGAAAGCGCTGCCTGCATGACGAGAAGGGTTATCATGGCCAGAAAACAAAAATTTGATTATTTTGACGCGTTTGATCGTCAGGCTGACTTGGCGTTGCAGGAGTCTAGACTGCTCGTTGAGGTTATCGAGAATTATACTTCAGGTGAAGAACTCGAGGCGTATTTATTACGTGCTCATAAGATTGAGCATGAGGGTGATACTATCTGTCATGCTTTATATTCTGAGCTCGGCTCTGACTTTATTACTCCTATTGAGCGTGAAGATATTCTTGCTATGGCACAGACGCTTGATGACGTTGTTGACTACATTGAAGGCACGATTCAGCGTTTTTATATGCTCAATATCAAGACTATGCATCCAGATACTATTGAGTTTGCGCGTTTGCTTCTTAAAGCAAGTGAAGCATTGGTTGCTGCTATGGAGGACTTCAGAAACTTTAAGAACTCCAAAAAGCTTCGTCAATTGCTGATTGATGTTAATGACGTTGAAGAAGAAATAGATGCGTTGTTTATGCGTGTTATGCATGAGTTGTATGCTAATGAAGAAGATGTACGCCTTGTTATGGTGTGGGACAAGATTTTCCAGCGTCTTGAGTACGCAGCAGACTCTTGTGAAAAGGTTTCCGATACTATGAACAGTATCATGATGAAGAATTCATAAGACAAAATCTATATATGTGATGTATCTAAAAGCCCAGTAAATGGGCTTTTAGTATTTCGTGATATAGTCCAACGCGAAAGAAAAAATTAGTGTGGGGAAAGGAATGCCCATGACTGAATGTAATGAATATATATCGTATGTGTCTCGTGTGCCTGAAGAAGGAATTGGCGGATTTGAATGTATCTCGTCAGAAAAGCTTCCTGAAATCGAGGGCTTTGTGCATGTTATGCGTCATCGTGCAACCGGTGCTCGCTTGATGTATCTGGAAAACGATGATGAAAACAAGAGCTTTACTATTAGCTTTAAGACCCCGCCAGAGGATAGTACAGGTGTATTCCATATTTTGGAACACTCTGTTTTGTGCGGTTCGGATAAGTTTCCTGTAAAAGAACCGTTTGTTAACTTGCTTAAGACGTCTATGCAGACATTTTTGAATGCTATGACGTTTCCCGATAAAACCATGTATCCTGTGGCAAGTACCAGTGAAACTGACTTATTAAATCTTATGGATGTCTATGTTGACGCTGTATTTCATCCTGCAATTTATACCAAGCCTGATATTTTTAAGCAGGAGGGTTGGCACTACGAGATTGAGTCGCCTGAGGCACCGCTAACGTACAATGGTGTTGTTTTTAATGAGATGAAAGGCGCACTTTCTAACCCTGAAAGTGTTTTGTATCGCTATATGAACAAGGCATTGTTTCCAGATACGTGCTATGCCGTGGAATCTGGTGGCGACCCTCGCGAGATTCCTCAGTTGACTTATGAGCAGTTTATCGAGATGCATAAACGTCACTATCGTGTTGATAACTCCTATACGGTTTTGTATGGCGATATGAATATTGAGCGTGTGCTTTCATTTTTGGATGAGCGCTATACTGAAGCGGCTAATAGTGAGCTAGATGTTTCTAAAATCACTCCTATCAGGGAGATTTATGAGCAGGCACCACTTATATGTGAGCATGAAGTCGTCTCTATGATTACTGCTCCTGAAAATGCATGCATGGGGTTGGGATATGTGATTGGCAATGCGCTTGATACTAAGCGTTTGTTGGCATGCAGTGTACTAATTGATGCGTTGCTTGGAGGCAATGAGTCTCCTATTAAGCGTGCGTTATTAGATGCTGGTATAGCAGGAGACGCAAGCGCATTTCTTGTTGATGCTCAGTTGCAACCAGTAGCCGTTATTGAGCTTCAAAATACAGAAGATAATGTAGCTGAAACCTTTCGCAATATTGTTGTAGAAGAGTCTAGGCACTTAGTTGATGAGGGTATTCCGCGTGAATTACTGGAATCCTCTCTTGAACAATTGATATTTGCAAGTCGCGAATGTGATTATGGTATGGCGGACGGCGTTGCTTTAGCCATGACAGTGATGTCAGGTTGGTTGTATGACGAGACTGATCCAGCGCTGTATCTTCGTTATGAGGACTTAACAAAAGAATTAACTGATGCTTTATCTACTTCGTATTATGAAGATTTGTTGCGTGAATTGATTCTTGAAAGCCAACACTATGCACTTATCGAAATTAAGCCGCAAGACGCACCTGAGGTGTCTGAGGAAGCGATAGAGCTTGCTGAGCATAAGGCCACCATGACTGAGCAGGACATTGCAGACGTTATGCAGGATGTTGTTGTGCTTCGTCAGATGCAGGAGGCTGTTGATACGCCGGAGCAGCTTGCAACGCTTCCTCGTTTGCGCGTGTCTGATATCAAAGAAGCCAAGACTGATGAGTTAGCTTGCATGTTTGATGCGCCATATGTATGCCGTCACTATGACTTGCATACGCGCAACATTAATTACGTGTACTACTATTTTGGTCTTAACCATATAACATGGCAGGATTTGCCATACGTCGGTATTTTGTGCTCGTTGTTGGGTAAGCTTGCTACACAAGATCATAGTGCGTTAGAGCTTGATTCATGGGTTCGCTCTCATTTAGGAAGCCTTAATTTTGGTGCAGAAATGTATACCATGGAAAAAGACCCTGATGAGGTGCATATGAACCTGGTTGTCAGTGTAAGTGCATTGTCTGAGCAGGTAGAGCATTTGACCACTATTCCATCTGAAGTATGGGGTCGTACGTTGTTTAACGATGTTGATAAAATTAAGAACATCTTAATCCAGCGACGTATTCGTATGGAACAGTCCTTTATGAATAATGGTCATGCTGCGGCTTCATCGCGTGTGTCTTCATACTATTTTGCTTCTGGTGTGTTGCAGGAGTATATGACTGGTGTTGACTTTTATCGCTTCTTGGTTGATTTGATTGACAACTTCAATGAGCGTAGTGCTGAATTGTGTGAGCGTTTGGAAATGTTGCGTGCATCCATCTTTGTCGCAAATGATGTGTCGGTTTCGTTTGTTGGTTCAAGTGAAGATTGCATGAAATTCTGGGAATGTGGTGCAGATTTAGGATTGATGCAGGTAGATGATACTGCGCGTGCGGTTGAGCTTGCGATCCCTTCTCCTGTAGTGCGAAATGAGGCATTTATCATTCCAGGAGATGTGGTATTTACCGCAGCGGGTACCAATGCAACTAAGTACGGATTTGAATACAGTGGTATGTGGTCTGTTATCGGAAAAGTGATGACGTATGACTACCTATGGAATGAAGTGCGTGTAAAGGGCGGAGCGTACGGCACTGGTATGCGCTCGTTTTCTTCGGGTTCGGTGTGTTATCACTCATACCGTGACCCTCGTATTGATGAGACGTTTGCACGTTTTGATGCAGCGGGTGAATGGTTGAGTAATGCCGAAATTACGGATGAAGATATGGAAGGCTACATCATCAGTACTGTTGCGGGTTTTGATGCGCCAGTAAAGGCACAAAGGATTGCGCGCAGACAGGATTTGGCAATATTTAGTGGACGTGAAGAGGGATATCGCGAGCGTTTGCGAAAAGAGATGCTTAAGACTACTCAAGAGTCTATCCGCAGTCAAGGCGCCGTGTTGACTGACATGGTTAAAAATATGGGTCGATGCGTATTTGGTAATGAAGAAATCATTCGAAGTGCGGATGCTGACCTGGAAATAATTACGCTGCTTGCATAGGTGTAGTATAATGAGAAGGTTACAACAAGAATTGTTCGTCTAAAGGATTCATATGTCGTATAACGCCCCTGAGGGAACTGCTGACATGCTTCCTGCCGATGCTCGCCTTTGGCGATATACGGTAGATGAAGCAGCGCGTTTATTCGCGCGTTATGGGTATGAGCCCATTGATACGCCAATGTTTGAGCAGACTGAAGTATTTTGTCGTGGTATTGGCGAAGCCACTGATGTGGTTGGTAAAGAAATGTTCGTCGTTCGCAGCGGAGAGAATTTTCGCCGTGAGTGTGCGGGTGAAAACGTTAAATCTAAAAGCAAGTTATCCTTGCGTCCAGAAGGTACCGCTGGCGTTGTACGTGCTGTTGTACAGCACAACTTGGTAGAGCAGGGGGCTGCTCCAGCTAAGCTGTTTTACGCGGGTCCAATGTTTCGAGCTGAGCGTCCGCAGAAGGGTCGTTTACGTCAGTTCCATCAAATTGGCGCTGAGTGCTTAGGTGCTGCGGAGCCATCGGCTGACGCAGAGATGATTATTATGTTGATGCGTTTTTTTGAGTCTATGGGTGTTCCACAGTCCAGGATGCGCTTGCTTATTAATTCTATGGGCGATGATAATTGTCGTCCAGCCTATCGTGAAAGCATAAAGCAGTTCATCTTAGATCATGAAGATGAGATGTGTGAGGAATGCTGCCGCCGTGCACAGACTAACCCTTTGCGCGCGTTTGACTGCAAAAACGAGCATTGCGCTATTATTATGGCTGATGCGCCTAAGATTTCAGATCATTTATGTGATGACTGCCGTGACCATTATAAAGCAGTTAAGCATTATTTAGACAATGCAGGTATTGAATATGTAGAAGACCCAACCTTGGTTCGTGGTCTTGACTACTACACACGTACCGTATTTGAAATTCAGGTTATTGAGGGTATGGGATCTCAGAGTGCTATCGGTGGCGGTGGCCGTTACGATAAGCTTGTTGAAACTGTTGGCGGTAAGCCAACCCCAGGTCTTGGATTCGCATTGGGCTTTGAGCGTATGGTTATTGCCCTTGAGGCGGCAGGTGTTTTGACTGAGAATGTCAAAAATGTCGATGGTTATATCGCATGCGTAGATGACTCTGTACGTGATGTGGCCTTTGATTTGGCCTGTTCTATGCGTGATGCTGGCCTGTGTGTTGAAGTGGACCACCAGGGTCGAAGCTTAAAGAGCCAGTTTAAGGTTGCAGGTAAGTTAAATGTTGCTCGCGTAATAGTACTCGGCCCTGAAGAGGTTGCTTTAGGTAAGGCTCGTGTTCGTAATATGAACACCCATGATGAGCGTCTCATTGATATTGAGACTATCAAGCGTTTATTTGCACAGTTTGACGGTCAACGTTTTGGTGGCACGTTATCTGATGAAATAGATACAGTGTTCTCTTTCGAGAATGACGATAAGGAGTAGAAGGATGACGGAATTTGTTAACGAGTATTGCATGCATGACCACACTTGTGGCCAGTTGCGTGCATCCGATGTTGACAGCGAGGTAATGCTTACTGGTTGGGTTTGGCACAATCGCGACCATGGCGGCTTAATCTTTATTGACCTGCGTGACCGTGAAGGTTACACCCAGATTGTTGTTGACCCTGATTATGTAAGTGCGGAAGACTTTGCTGTAGCTGAGCACTTGGGTCGTGAATATGTCTTAAAGATTACTGGTAAGGTTCGCGCTCGTGCAGAGGGTGCTGAAAACCCTAATATGGTTACTGGTGAAATTGAAGTTTTGGCTAGCAAGGTTGAGGTACTTAACACATCTGTCACTCCTCCATTCGCAATTGAAGATGGTATTGAGACCGATGAGACCACTCGTATGAAGTGGCGTTACATGGACCTTCGCCGCCCTGAGATGTTTAATGCATTGCACTTGCGTCACGTTGTAGCTCAGGCTTTACGTAGTGCATTAAACGAGCGTGGCTTCTTGGAAGTAGAGACCCCTATCTTGGCTAACTCTACTCCTGAAGGCGCACGTGACTATATTGTTCCTTCTCGTCCAAACCCAGGCAAATTCTATGCATTACCTCAGAGTCCTCAGCAGTTCAAACAGATGCTGATGGTTGGAGGTATTGAGCGCTACTATCAGATTGCTCGCTGCTTCCGTGATGAGGACTTGCGTGCTGACCGTCAGCCTGAATTTACTCAGGTCGACATTGAAATGTCTTTTGTTGAGGGCGAAGACGTCATGGATATGATGGAAGGCGTTATGAATAACGTTTTACATGCTGTAGGCGTCGATCATGAGTTTCCATTGCAGCGTATGCAGTACGCAGATGCTATGGAATACTATGGCTGCGACCGTCCTGATGTACGCTTTGATATGAAGCTCGTTAATTTGACTGAGATTGTTCGTGGCTGTGGCTTTGGCGTATTTGCTAAGGCTGTTGAAGCTGGTGGAGTTGTAAAGGCTATTAACGCTAAGGGCGCAGGCGACTGGTCCCGTGGTGAAATCGAAAAGCTTGGCAATATTGCTTCTGCTAATGGTGCTAAGGGTATGGCATGGATTGCATTTACCGCTGACGGTCAGGAAAAATCTCCAATCATCAAGTTCTTTGATGATAAGACCTATGCCAAGATGAAGGAAGCATTAAACGTTGAGCCAGGTGACTTGGTATTGTTCGCTGCTGATGATGCTGAAATTGCTAATGCTGTTCTTTCTGCATTGCGTTTGCATATGGCTGAGGCTTTAAATATTCCGCGTGAAGGTCATGCATTGCTCTGGGTTGTTAACTTCCCAATGTTTCGCTATGACGAGGACGAGAAGAAGTATGCAGCCGAGCATCATCCATTTACCATGGTGCCTCCTGAAGAGCAGTACAAGATTGAAGAGGCTCCACTTGAGTGCGGTAGTTACTCTTATGACTTGGTAATGGATGGTTTTGAGGTTGGCGGTGGTACTATCCGTATCCATACCGCAGAACTTCAGCGTCGCGTTCTTCGTCGTTGTGGCTTGACTGACGCTGAGATTGATGAGAAGTTTGGTCACTTGATTCATGCATTAGAATTAGGTGCTCCACCTCATGGTGGTATCGCATTGGGTCTTGATCGTTTAGTTATGCTCTTAGGTGGTAAGGCATCCATTCGTGACGTTATTGCATTCCCTAAGACTTCTTCCGCATCTGATCCTATGACTGGTGCACCATCTGCTGTCACTACTCGCCAGCTTAAGGAAGTTGCTCTTCGCATTTTGTAGTTTGTAATAATTCTGCCCGCATGAAGTCTTAATGGCATCATGCGGGCAGTTTTGTATTCTGAGGAAAGCTAGGGAGTCAAGTTTTAAAGGGCAGATGCAAATACCCACTAATGCTGGTGGGTATTAATCTATATTAAGTATAATACGTTGAGTTAAAAGCTACTTCTTAAGCGCCATGGTAGCGCCGATAACGATTGCTGCAATACCTGGCCCCGGTAGGATGAGCATAGGAATACCAATAATCATAAGGCCGATGCCTGTAATGCGACGAGCTAGATGTGACTGAGGTTTTTCAGGTGTATATTGACGGGCTGATGATGCAAAATCAATAGGAATTGCACGTTGTGTGCCGTCTGCTTCAATAACATATGCTTCATATGGTTGTGTTGTAGTAGAGGGTGGCATACTTGTTCCTTCCGACTCTTACAGTATGACATACTTGCAAGCACAATTAGGTTTTTAAAAGATTTCTTTATAGAGTTGTAAATTGCCTGTTACCATTGGAGGGGTTTATAAGTATTCAGGGAGGCAACATATGATTAAAAAACGTATAGCGATTTTTATCGTGCTTACATTTTTAATTAGTTGGTTCTATGAGTTTTTAGTCGTATTGCCGGTTATGGGTGGCTCTTTTGGGGCTATGTCTCCTGCTATGGTGCAGCTTTGTATTGCGGCGGTTATGTTTGTGCCCGCACTTTGTGTAGTACTCACTCGTCTTATTACAAAAGAAGGCTTTTCCCATAGTTTTATCATGCCTATTCAGTTTAAAAAGACATGGAAATGGTGGCTTGTCGGCTGGTTCGGCCCAGTTGTCTTGATTGCTATCGGCACGGTCTTTTATTTTATTGTTAGGCCTGATGATTTTGACTCTTCGTTATCTGTTGTGAGATCTTTGTTTGTACAAGGCGCAACAGACGCATCTGCTCTTACGCAGTCAAGCATATTTACCTTGATTATGGTGCAAATTGTTTCAGGTATTTTTTTTGCTCCAGCGCTGAACTTTTTTGTTTGTTTTGGCGAAGAATGGGGTTGGCGAGGATATTTATTGCCTCATATGCTTGAAGATCATGGCATTGTTACAACTTTGGTTGTCACGGGCTGCGTGTGGGGATTGTGGCATGCTCCTCTTATCATGATGGGCCATAATTACGGTTTTGGATATTGGGGCTACCCATACACAGGCATCTTGATGATGTGCTTTATGAGTGTATGTTTAGGTGTCTTTAATAGCTATTTAACCATCAAGAGCGGTTCTTGCTTACCGGCTGTATTTGCTCATGGTTCTATGAATGGTCTAGCTCAGGTTGGTGTGTTGTTCTCGATTTCAGGTGGTAATCCATTTGTAGGTCCTTCGACGATGGGTATTGTTGGGGGCATTGGTTTTATTGTTTGTGCACTTGTCATGGCATATATATTGTTGAGTGCTGAACGAAAAGGTGAGCTTTTTCTAGCTGACGAATAGGTGATAAACGCTTTATATATTGAAAGTGTGGCTGCATGATTACGATAGGTTGTCATTTATCTACCACCAAAGGCTTTTTAGCAATGGGACAAACTGCTGTGTCTATCGGAGCTAATACATTTGCTTTTTTTACCCGCAATCCCCGTGGTGGGTCTGCTAAAGCTATTGATTCAGAAGACTTGTATGCTCTTCGTATGCTGCTAATAGATGAGCATTTTGGGAAACTTGTTGCTCATGCTCCATATACTATGAATTTATGCTCCTCGAAAGAGGAAACTCGTGCGTTTGCTCGACAATGTTTAGCTGACGATTTGATGCGTATGGAGCAGCTGCCTGGCCATTTTTATAATTTTCATCCAGGAAGTCATACGGGGCTTGGTGTTGAAGCGGGTATTGGACTTATTGTTGAGGCATTGTGTGACATCATGAAGCCTGAGCAGCAGACAACGTTTTTGCTCGAGACCATGGCTGGAAAAGGGACAGAAGTTGGTAAGAGTTTTCAAGAAATCCGAAGCATCATAGACGGAGTTGCTGAGTATGATGAGCGCGTGGCTAATCATATTGGCGTATGCATGGATACGTGCCATGTTTATGATGCGGGTTATGATATTGTGGGGGATTTGGATGGTGTATTGCAGGAGTTTGATGAGGTTATAGGACTGAATCGCTTATGTGCTATGCATTTAAACGATAGCAAAAATTCGATTTCTTCTCATAAGGATCGTCATGAATGTATTGGCGAGGGGTCTTTAGGTATTGAAACGTTTGAGCGTATTGTAAACCATCCTATTTTGAAGATGGTTCCGTTTATTTTGGAAACACCCCAGCAATTGCCTGGTTATGCACGTGAAATCGAGGTACTTCGTTTGTTGGAGAGGCATGTGTAGATGAGATACGGTGTTATTTTACCTGGGATAAATACTATTCGGCTGTGTGCCTGTGACATTATGGGTTTTGATCCAAAATTAAAACACTAATCGCAAGGCTGTAGTAGGTTTGGTGACTTATGTTGAGCAGGGGAAGCTAACTGAAATTACACGTGTTTCACATGCTCAGGACGACTGGAATGTAAGTATTTGATTGGCTACTTGTCCATGTATGAACGTTGTGTGTCAGATGTGTTGCCAAATGTTGAAGAACAAAAGTATATTAAAACCTATTTTGTAGATGCATTTAACGAATGTGTTAAAAATACGCTCTTTTCCGCTCATATCCTGTATGGTGTTGCAGGCAGCATACGTTCACTTGCTAGAGTGAACGTGGCTTTGCGTTTTGAGTGTAGTGATGAAATAATCGCTCTACAGGATATCGCGTATATGCAGTCATACTATATTAATAATCGCAAGTGATTTAATAGTATAGTAATTCATGTGTCCTGAGCGACTCAATACGCTGGTCTGTGGTTTATGTATTCTTGAAGAGATGTTTAAGCAATCAGGCGCAGAACATATAGTTGTTTGCAAATACGGAGTACGTGAAGGATACGTATTAGAAAAAATGCTTATGCGTGAGCAATACATAAGATGATAAGTAGGTGATAGTAATGGATGAAGCTCAGATTTTAGCCCGATTTAATTGGTGGCAGGAAAATACAACTGATCCAGAGCTTGTTATTGAGCTGAATACATTTGCTCAGCAAGTTATCGCAGGACAAATGCACGACGTCGCGGATGCTTTTTTTCAAGAATTGGCTTTTGGTACAGCTGGACTTCGTGGAGTGATTGGTGCGGGTACGAATCGCATGAATGTATATACCGTCGCTCGCGCTACACAGGGTCTGGCTAATTATTTGAATGCTCATTTTGAGCGGCCAAGTGTTGCTGTTGCGCGTGACTCTCGTAATAAAGGTGAGTTTTTCGTTCAGGTGATAGCACGTGTTTTGGCGGCGAATAATATTACTGCATATTTGTATCCTCGTATTGAGCCTACGCCAGCACTGTCATTTGCTGTACGTGATTTAGGATGCAGTGCTGGTATTAATATGACAGCAAGTCATAATCCTAAAGAATATAACGGTTATAAGGTGTATGGCGCAGATGGATGTCAGATTACCAGTGAAGCTGCTGATGAGATTTCTGCTGCAATTAATAAGCTCGGTTATTTCGGAGACGCTAAAATGGTCGACTTTGATGAGGCTGTTAAAGTGGGCAAGATTGTTTGGATTCAAGATGCCACATTGAACCGTTTTATCGATGCGGTACAAGATCAGTCTCAGACATCCGATGACGTAACTGACACTCCTTTGAAGGTGGTCTATACACCATTAAATGGTACGGGTCTTGAGTGTGTAAGCGCTATTTTGGACCGTATTGGTGTACAAAACATTGTGGTAGTTCCACAGCAAGCTCAACCAGATGGTAATTTCCCTACCTGTGAATATCCTAATCCAGAGACACGAGAAGCGCTTGAGCTTGGTATTGAGCTTTGCAAAAAAGAACACCCTGACTTGCTTTTGGCTACCGATCCGGATGCTGATCGTGTGGGAGTAGCATGCGAAGACGGCACTGATTATGTGCTTTTGACTGGCAATGAAATGGGCGTTTTGCTGTTAGATTACGTATGCCGTATGCGTAAGGAGCGTGGTGAAGATTTGTCTCGCGCTGTTGCGGTTACTACAATCGTTTCTTCAGCCATGGTTGATTGCTTGGCTCAGGAATACGGCTTTGAATTACGTCGTACATTAACGGGTTTTAAATATATTGGTGAGCAGATTGCGCTATTAGAGCAAAACCATGAAGAAGATCGTTTTATCTTTGGTTTTGAGGAAAGCTATGGCTATCTAGCTGGTACGCATGTACGTGACAAAGATGCTATCGTTGCTAGTATGCTCATTTGTCAAATGGCTCAGTACTATTGCGCACAGGGTAAAACACTTGTTGATGCTATGCGTGATTTGTATGAGAAGCATGGGTATTGGCTGAACAAGACCATTTCACTTTCGTATCCAGGTGCTGATGGCGCAGCTCGTATGATAGATATCATGAGCATGCTGCGCGAGGGTAATATTAAGATGGTTGGTGTATCTATTGTTGATTTTGTTATTGACTATCGCGATAGTGTAGACGGATTGCCTCCTGCTAATGTTATTGAATTCTGCCTGACTGGCGGTTCTAAAGTTATTGTTCGTCCGAGTGGTACAGAGCCTAAGATCAAGGTTTATATTTTTGCTAACGAGGTTACTCGTGCAGGCGCAGAAAAGATGTTGTCTCATCTAGAAAGTGCCATGCGTGACTTGTTGTCGTAGGCATGTGGCCGAGATAGATAACTTATATTGCACCATTAAACCCCTCATAGTGAGCTTATATGGGCTTGCATGAGGGGTATTTTATGCCCTAAGTCCTTTATGACTTTTCGTTAAAAGTAAACGCTTAATCATAGCTGGTAGCTAATGAAACAAAACGTCAAGATAGGTAGCATTATGTCTGCATTACACATACTACAGTGGCATTAGCAATGGGCTTTTGTACAGGTAAAAG
>RCNH01000068.1_pt1 | contig 49037 bp, 44 predicted proteins | sample 2041161 | NCBI WGS metagenome assembly RCNH01 (sample SAMN09708215, study PRJNA481090) | Feces metagenome, whole genome shotgun sequencing project. | biome: feces | host: Leptonychotes weddellii | place: Antarctica: Sion Island | collected 2010-03-01 | reverse complement strand
GTAATTGTACTGCCTATACATGAATTTGTCAAAATAAATTACCTATTGGAGGAACGCATAATGTCCACTACTTTAGCTAAGAAGGAGACCCTGGAGCGCAAGTGGTATGTCATCGATGCTGCTGGTAAGCCCCTGGGCCGTACCGCTGTTATCGCTGCTAACCTGCTGCGTGGCAAGCATAAGGTCGATTTCACTCCCAACGTTGACTGTGGCGATCACGTCATCATCATCAACACCGACAAGGCCATTTTGACCGGCAAGAAGCTGGAGCAGAAGACCTACTACCGTGTATCCGGCTGGATCGGCGGTCTGAAGGAAACTAAGGCTCGCGTCATGATGGAAAACCGCTCCGACTACGCCATGGAGCTGGCTGTCAAGGGCATGCTGCCCAAGAACACTCTGGGCCGTCACTGCCTGGAGCGCCTGCACCTGTGCAAGGGTGCTGAGCACAACCACGCTGCCCAGAAGCCCGAAGTCTGGACCCTGGACTGATTTGGAGGTAAACGATTATGTACGAGAGCAAGAAGAAGTATAACTACGGCACCGGTCGCCGTAAGTCCTCCGTTGCCCGTGTTCGTGTTTACGAGAACGGCACCGGTTCTATCATCATTAACGGCCGTGACATCGACGATTACTTTGGCCTGGACACCCTGAAGCTGGTTGTCCGTCAGCCCCTGGTCGCTACCGACATGGTTGGCAAGGTTGATGTGGTTGTTACTGTTGCTGGCGGCGGTGTATCCGGCCAGGCTGGCGCTATCCGTCACGGCATCTCCCGGGCTCTGGTTACCCTGAACCCCGAGTACCGTCCCACTCTGAAGGCCGCTGGTTTCATGACCCGTGACCCCAGAATGAAGGAAAGAAAGAAGTACGGTCTGAAAGCAGCCCGTCGCGCACCCCAGTTCTCCAAGAGATAATTACTCTTTCAGAATCTGCCCGTATCTGCGGTTTCCCGCAGATACGGGTTTTTTATTGTTTCCCCTGCATGTTAGCCAAGCTATCCCCTGCCCCTCCCTGGCCGAATTCTGGCTGCTCCTCAATTCCTATGAAATTTCCATTCTCCGCTGTACAAATCAAGGCCAGGAGCTGTACGCCCCTGGCCTAATCTTTCTCTATTCAAGAACGATGTAACTTTTTTAACTGTCATACTGATTGGAATCAGTTTAACTTAATACTTGCCTTTATAAAATGCAAATGAAAGAATCACCGTACAGCTTATCATCAAAAATTGCAGGAATAGGCGTTCCTTCAATACTTAGCGTTTTCACATAAGCGATCAATGCATCCTTATTTTCAAAAGGACAAATGCGCTGAATCAAACTACTATCCGTATCACAGCAAAAATTCCAATACCCTTTACTGTTTGTAATTGAATACTGTTTGCCTTGATAGGAAAATTCAATTTCACGCCCACTACTTAAATAGGCCAAAATTGCAGAAAATGAAAAGCTGTTTGGGGATTCCATTCGTTTCTCCTTTCCTAACGGAGTGTTAGATTTATCCGAATAAGGCTAACAGTTTCAATTTTGCTCCCTCATAATAGATTTCAGCATTTTCACATACTCCTCCGGATGATTGATGCTCAGATCTCCATGCCGAAATCCCGGAAGTGTTTGTAGCTGACTCCCCGGCAGAGAGTCGTGAAGCAAACTGGCAGACCGTTTCATAATCGGAATTTCTTTTTCTCCTACCGCAATCAGAACCTTTGCAGAAGTGTTCCTAAGGTTGGACTTTAGATTGTAAGAAGAATTACTTTTTAGGAACGCTGTCATATCTTTGGGGAGAATTTTACAGGTATCTCTATAATATTCCTCAAACAAGTTGGGGTTAATATGCATCTGCTGAAACTGTAATTTTGAGAACCAGCGCTGTTTCATCAGTCTATAACTCATGGATACCATTGGTACCACCAACAAATTGGTAAACCTCATAGGCATAACCAAAGCGCTTTCAATTACTGCATATTGACAGATGTCCGGAGCTATGGACAGTAGCTCTGTCAGAATTTGTCCACCCAAGGACAGCCCCCCTATGGCCAGCACTTTTCCGCCATAGCTTTCTGCAATCAATTTTTGAAGTTTCTCAGCTGTGTCTTGAATGGTCGTAAAGGCACAGTTGCTTCCTGCGTGTCCATCCAGCAAAGGAATCACCACATGATATTGGGGGGATAAAAGGGCCGAAGCCTCCCTGTAATTCCACCAGGAAAGCCCACCGCCATGAAGCAGCACGATTATCTGGCTATTTTCTTTTCCAAATTCAACAGTTTCCATAGGAAATGTCCTCCAGATGTTACATTTAGTGTCATTAGTCGAACAGATTTTCCTAAATTATACCACATACCGGATCAGATGCAATTCGGTTTTTCATTAGCAGGCATAAAACAGTCTCTTAAAAGCACGGGCTTTACAGGTTCAAATCGGTAGAAAACCAACACACGATTTTTCACAATACGCCACATTAAACACCAACGGAACGCGCAAAACTGTAGTCTTTTTGAATAATTTGTCAAATTCTTGGACTGCTTTTTATCTGTCACGATCCGACGATTATCCGTATCATTTTGACCATAATCATCAATTTGGGCAGGTTCAAAGCCTTTATTCTATGGGTTTGCGGTTCATTTTTTGTTCTCCAATTCCCTCTCCATATTCAAAATTTCGGTTGCATATCTCTTAACCGGGGTGGCGCTGCTTTTCAGAATCGTTGTATAAATGTGCCAAAAAAGTACTCCAATTTTTTACATAAGAATCAGTTTTCTGAATTGTAAAACGGTTTTAACTCTGCTAAAATAGGTGTATCTCAGCATACGGTGATCTACTCCACATACTAGACCCGTGTGCGTAAAAAAGGAGGAAATTTGTGAATCCGTTGGGCTCGCGGTGCGGCAGTGTGGAGACCTGTCGTAATACCGGACGCAGTATACCTGCGGCGGTGAGGGCATATGCGAGGAGTCGATATGCTTAGGGCCGGGAAATATGGCAACACTTACACTAAAAAACATCAAGAAGATCTATCCGTTCAATGGCGATGACGCAAAGAAGAAGAAAAAGAAAAAGGCTGATGAACCTGTAAAGGAAAAGGCCAATCTGCAGATCACCGATAAGGGTGTTGTCGCTGTCCAGGAGTTCAGTCTGGACATTGCTGACAAGGAGTTCATCGTTCTGGTTGGCCCTTCCGGCTGTGGTAAATCCACCACTCTGCGAATGATCGCAGGTCTGGAAGAAATCACCGAAGGTGAGCTGTACATCGGCGACAAGCTCGTTAACGATGTAGCTCCCAAGGACCGTGATATTGCCATGGTCTTCCAGAACTATGCTCTGTACCCCCATATGACCGTGTACGACAACATGGCATTTGGTCTGAAACTGCGTCATACCCCGAAAGATGAGATCGACCGCAAGGTTAAGGAAGCCGCTGAGATCCTGGACATTACCCAGTATCTGAAGCGCAAGCCCAAGGCTCTGTCCGGTGGTCAGCGTCAGCGTGTGGCAATCGGCCGTGCTATCGTCCGTAATCCTCAGGTTATGCTGATGGACGAACCCCTCAGCAACCTAGACGCAAAGCTCCGTAACCAGATGCGTGCCGAGATCATTAAGCTCCGTGAACGTATCAATACAACATTCGTATATGTTACCCATGACCAGACTGAGGCCATGACACTGGGTGATCGGATCGTCATCATGAAAGACGGTTTCATCCAACAGATTGGCACTCCGCAGGACGTATTTAATCATCCCTACAACCTGTTTGTGGCAGGCTTTATCGGTACTCCTCAGATGAACTTCTTTGATGCAAAGCTCAAGAAGGTAAGCGGAAAGTATGTTGTGGATCTGGCCGGTCATGAGGTTGTACTCTCTGACGAGAAGCAGGCTGCCCTTTCCGCTAACAATGTCGCTGAGCAGGATGTGACTCTGGGTGTTCGCCCCGAACATATTTCTCTGTCCGATAAGGGCATTGATGCAAAGGTGGATGTCAGCGAGCTGATGGGCTCCACGATTCATCTGCATGTATCCGCACTGGGCCAGGATGTGGTTCTGGTTGTCTCTACCATGGATATGACCGGGTCAGAAGTTGCTGCCCTTTCTTCCGGCAAGCAGCTGAAGTTCGGCTTCGGCGGCAACGTTTGCCACGTATTTAGCAAAGAGACAGGCATCAATCTGGAAGCAAAGTAAGACCTTGTCATTGGTCTGCATAGATCCTGCCGGAGTTTGCAGATATGTGTTAGAGCGTTCAAATGCTTAACCATCCATAATCGATTGAACGGCTGTCTCCCAACGGAGACAGCCGTTTGTCTTGCATGATTCGGCAATGCAAGCTGACACTCACGTGATTGGTTTGTGATTCGGGACATCCGCATCGCTGCACTGTCAGACAAACGTCTCAAAGAAACAGACTGATAGAGGTATATTATGAAGTATGAAAAAAGAATACTGTGCATGATTGTGGGAATTTTCTGCGCCGGACTTTTCAGCGGCTGCGTGAGACTTCCCTGGGATTTTCACTCATCTCAAGAGGCGCAGAAATATGTACTGCACAAGCTGGAGCATAAATACCATAAACCCTTTGTCTTTACCGAGGAACCGGAATACAAGGAGGAAAAAATCGGAATTCACTGGATCCGAGGAAAAATCGCTCCCGAAGATGCTCCTGAGCAAGAAGCCTATGTGTACGCCCGCAACACTGCCATGTTTACGGACAATTATCACGCCTACTACTATGCCGATTCCCTAATTCCTCTTGCCGAAGCGCTGTTTGCGGGAAAAGAATATATTAAGGATATGGAAATTACTGTCAGCGGCAGACGTTCCTCCACCAAATGGTCCGGCGAGGAACCACTGGAAGAGTACATTGAAAAAGGCGAATATCAGATTTACGCCGATGTGTACCTGTATGAAAATCTGACCGACGAAGAATATGTTGATCAGGTTTGTCTCCTCATCCGAACAATCAGCGGATGCGGCCTCCATGTGCAGCTGGATGTATGGGACACAGAGGATGAATGGATTTTCCGTGCTTTTCCCGATGACGGAGAACTTGCAGAGGATAAAGAAAATATCTTAAAAACCATATACTCTCATCGCAGTTTGATGGAATCCCTGGAGGACTACGAAAAATGGAAGGCAGAGCGGGAGCAAAGTGTGGAGGAAAGCCGTCCGGAGTGACTGTCCATGTACGGTTTTTCAAATCTATCAAAGCGTACTGTCACCAAAATCGCTTGAGCTGTACTGTTTTCCAGCGTTTTCCACTGTAGCCCTCCCATAGAAATGTTTTCCATTCATTTTCCTATGCCGCAGTTTGCTACTTGCTAATTGCATTGTAAGTCCCTGTCAATCCGGGGCACTTTTGTAGTTTCTTACGATTAATCAGAACTGTTACGCAAAAATATTGACAAACAAGGGCTTTCCGCTTACTATTTGTATATATTGTATATATTTCTGTGGAGGTTTCAAGATTCAATGAGAAAAACAAAGATTATTTGCACCATCGGTCCGGCAAGTATGAACGAGGAAGTTCTTACCCAGATGTGTTTGGCCGGCATGAATGTGGCCCGCATGAATTTTTCCCATGGTGACCATGCAGAGCAAAAGATGAAAATGGACTTGGTGAAGAAAGTACGTGAAAAATTGAACCTTCCCATCTCCATTATGTTGGATACCAAAGGCCCGGAATATCGGATTCTCACCTTTGCAGAAGGCAAAGTAACTGTACACGAAGGTGACCAGTTTACTTTTACCACCGACGAGGTGGAAGGCGACGAGACCCGGGTTTCTGTGAACTATAAGGGACTGATCAACGATCTGTCCGTTGGCGATCAGATTATGGTCAATAACGGTCTGCTGATCTTTGAAGTGACCGCACTGAAGGGTAATGATGCCGTATGTCGGGTCGTAGTCGGCGGTGAAATGAGCAATCGTAAGAGCATGTGCTTCCCCAACAAGGTTATGACCGGCCCTTACCTGTCCGAAAAGGATAAAAACGATCTGCTGTTCGGTATTGAAAACGATGTGGATTATGTGGCTGCCTCCTTTGTATCCACGGTAAACGATGTGCGCCAGCTCCGCTCTTTCCTCAACGAACACGGCGGCCAGGATATTGATATCATTGCAAAAATTGAAAATCGCTCCGGTATCGATCACATCGAAGAGATCTGTGAAGGCTGCGAAGGTATTATGATTGCCCGTGGTGATCTGGGTGTGGAAATTCCCTTTGTGGAAGTCCCCTCTATCCAGAAGTACCTCATCAGCAAGTGCCGCATGATGGGCAAGCGTGTCATCACCGCAACCGAAATGATGGAATCCATGATTACAAATCCCCGTCCCACCCGTGCGGAGATCTCTGACGTTGCCAATGCGGTATATGACGGAAGCTCTGCGATCATGCTCTCCGGAGAGTCCGCTGCCGGTAAGTACCCGGTGGAAGCTGTTCGGAACATGGCACAGATTGCAGAATACACCGAGGAGCAAACCAGCTACCGCAAGAGATTCCATGTGGCCTCCTTACACATTCGGAACAATCTGGACGCTATTTCCCATGCTACCTGCGCCATGGCCATTGACGTAAACGCCAAAGGCGTTGTGGTCTGCTCCGTTTCCGGCAAAACTGCCCGCATGGTCAGCCGTTTCCGCAGCCCGGTCGATATCATCGGTATGACAACTGATGAAAAAGTCTGGAGAAAACTAGGCCTCAGCTGGGGCGTGACTCCGGTTCTGGCAGAGCCCTTTACGTCCATGGATGTGATGTTCTACCACGGTATGGAATGCGCCAAACAGATCTTCCATCTGCGCAGCGGCGACAATGTAGTATTGACCGGCGGCCCCATCAACGGCAAGACCGGGAACACCGATACCATTAAGATTCTGCAGGCCTAAGAAATTCACGACATACTCCCCTATGCACTTCTGTGCGGAAACACTGGGAATAGAGATTCATCCGGTATCCGGGCATTTTTGCTCAGATACCGGATTTTCTATAATACAGACCATCAATGATTGCACCATTGGCATTGATTGACAATCTCCGTCAAATATGGTAAGTTTAAAAAAGACGAATATCGGAGGATAAAAGATGAAAAAAGGAAATCCCTGGGCGCTTCTGCCCATCGGCGCATTTTTGCTCATATACCTGGGGCTCGGAATTACCTTTGAATATGGGATGAAGCTGCCCAGTGGCTTCTATAAAGTTCCAATCGTAATTGCCTTTCTGATTGCTATTTTGGTAGCATGTCTGCAAAACAGATCCACGCCCTTTGACAAAAAGCTGGAAATCATGGGGCAAAGTGTAGGCGATAAGAATATTATCACCATGGTACTGATCTTCCTTACCGCCGGCGCATTTGTAGGTGTTGTAGGCCGTTCCGGTGCCCAAAGCGTTGCTTACTTCTTTTTGAACCTGGTACCTGCTAAATTTGCCATGGTGGTTTTGTTTATTGTGGCCTGCTTCGTTTCCACCGCAATGGGAACATCCGTAGGTACCATTACATTACTGACTCCCATTGCCGTTGAAATCGCAATCGCCTGCGGATACGATGTTGCTCTGTGTGTGGGTACCGTCGTGGGCGGCTCTATGTTTGGCGACAATCTCTCCTTTATTTCCGACACAACCATTGCAGCCTGCAACGGGCAGGGCTGTGATATGCGTGCAAAATTCAGAGGGAATCTGTGGATTGCCCTGCCAGCGGCAGTTGTGACAATGGGAATCGTCTTTTTGCTCACAAAAAATACAGATGGTCCGAAAGTCACCGGGCAGTATGATTTAACACAGATCATCCCCTATCTGCTGGTGCTCATCGGTGGTGTTGCGGGAATCAACGTATTTATCGTTCTGCTGACAGGCATTGTCTGCGGTGGAGTCATCTCTGTATTTGGTGGACATATTGCCCCTCAGGATCTGCTGTTTCAGATGGGAACCGGTGCTGCCGGTATGTTTGAAACCAGCATGGTTGCCATTTTAGTTGCCGCCCTTTGCGGACTCATTCGTCATCACGGCGGCTTTGATGCCCTGCTGTATCTAATCCGTAAAATCTTCAAAGGTAAGACAGGTGGTCAGCTGGGAATTGGCCTGCTGGTAGGTATCATGGACATATCCACCGCCAACAATACTGTCGCGATTGTCATGGCAAACCCCATTGCCCGAGAGATGAGCCAGGATTACCAGATCTCACCTCAGAGGACTGCATGTTTACTGGATACCTTCTCCTGTATTTCCCAAGGTGTGATTCCCTATGGTGCCCAGCTTCTGGTGGCCACTTCCGTTGTGGTGAAGATGGGCTATGATATTTCTGCTTTGGATATTATGCCGAAACTGTTTTACCCCTATCTGCTGCTTGCTTGTTCTCTGATTTCCATCCTTTTTCCCAAAAAGAAATAAAGATTGATAATGGATACCGTCCGGCTGCGAACCCTTAAGTTTGCAGCCGGATTTTTCCATAAGCTTTTGCACGAATTCGCGATTAGAATTTTTTCTCGAACGGCCATAATACCAAACAAATTGCTTATGGATGGTAAAAATAATCAAATAATAAAAGGAAAATGGTAGAATTAAACATAGTTCTGTGGTATAATAAAAACGATTTTTTCGCATCTGCGTACAGCAATGCAGGAAACAAACCATCAAAAAGGAGAAAGAGATTCATGGAAAAGTTTTTCAAACTGAAGCAGAACGGTACCACTGTCCGCACCGAACTGATTGCAGGTCTCACCACGTTCATGACGATGGCTTATATCATCGCACTGAACCCCAACCTGTTAACCGGTTTTGATGTGGGCTCTGCGCTGTGGAACGGTGTCTTTATGGCAACCTGTATCGCATCCGCAATCGGTATGTTCTGCATGGCCTTCCTGGCCAATAAGCCCTTTGCACTGGCTCCCGGCATGGGCCTAAACAGCTTCTTTGCTGTCGTTGTGGGTAACATTGCCGCTATGACCGGTATGAGCTACATTGCATCGTTCCAGTCCGCAATGGTCATCATTCTTGTGGAGGGTATCATTTTTGTGATTCTTTCCTTCTTCAACATCCGGGAAAAGATCGTAGACTCCATTCCTCTGGGTGTCCGCATGGGCATCTCCCCCGCTATCGGTCTGATGCTGATGAACATCGGCCTCGGTTCCAACGCAGGTCAGTTCTCCGAAAACGGCGGACCTTTCTTCGTACTGCGTGACTTCTTTGGTGCACTGACCCCCAGCATGGCACAGGACAACATGGGTTCTGCTTATGGCCCCATGATTCTGACTGTTGTGACCATGTTTATCGGCCTGTTCACGATTGTCGCACTGGCTAAGAAGGGCATGAAGAGTGCCGTTCTCGTAGGTATGCTGCTGGCTTCTGTCATCAACTGGGCCGGCCAGTGGATTTTCCTGGATACCAATCCCTTTGCCTCTCTGGCTACCGCCTCTTTCCTGCCCCCCTTCGGCGACATGGTGGAGACCACCTTCTTCAAGTTTAACTTCAGCGGATTCCTGGAAATCGGCTGGTTCACCGCCATTACCCTCATCATCACCTTCTGCATCATCGATATGTTCGATACCATCGGCACCTTGGTCGGTACCGCATCTCGTGCAGGCATGGTTGACGAAAAGGGCAATATGCCCAACATGAAGGAAGCTCTGCTGTCCGATGCCATCGGTACCATTGCAGGCGCCTGCACCGGCACTTCCACTGTTACAACCTTTGTTGAGTCCGCTTCCGGTGTTGAGGCTGGCGGCCGTACCGGTCTAACTGCTCTGACAACCGGTATTCTGTTCCTGGCCTGTATGTTCATCGCACCCATCGCTGCCATCATTCCCCCTGCAGCTACTTCTTCTGCACTCATTTATGTTGGTATTCTGATGCTGATGGGTCTTAAGAACATCCAGTTCGATGATCTGGATCAGATGGTTCCCGTTGCCATGATGCTGATCGGTATGCCTGTCTCCGGCTCCATCGGTCATGCAATCGGTCTGGGCCTTATCTCCTACACCATCATCAAGGTTCTGGGTGGCAAGTTCAAGGAAGTATCCATCCTTACCTACGCAATTTCCATTCTCTTCCTGGTGAAGTTCTTCCTGGCTGTTTAATCGCACATACAAAAATACCACCCCGTATGGGGTGGTATTTTTTATTCCTTCGGTACTTTTTTCATGGTAAGGCCGATGCGCTTACGCTTTTCATCCACTTCCAGAACCGCTACCTTTACAACATCACCAACCTGAACCACTTCGCTGGGATGGCGGATCTTCCGGTTGCACACCTGGGAAATGTGAACAAGACCGTCCTGATGGACACCGATATCCACAAACACACCGAAATCAATGACATTACGGACTGTGCCGGAGAGTACCATTCCGGGCTTTAAGTCCTTCAGCTCCAGCACATCGGTGCGCAAAATGGGGGCAGGCAATTCATCACGGGGATCCCGTCCCGGCTTCAAAAGCTCTTTGACCACGTCCTGAATGGTGGGAACGCCTACACCGCATTGCTCCGCAACGGTTTCCGCTCCCAGCTTCTGGCAGCGCTCCATCAGCTCTGAGATATTGCCCTCCGATACATCCTGCTTTTGATAACCGCAGACGGTCAAAAGCTTTTCAGCCGCATCGTAGGATTCCGGGTGTACGCCTGTATGATCGAGAATCTCTTTGCTCTCCGGTACCCGCAGGAAACCGGCGCACTGCTGATAGGCCTTCGGCCCCAGCTTTGCAACCTTTTTCAGCTGATTTCTGGCAGTAAAGGGGCCGTTTTCCTCACGATAGGCAACCACATTCTTTGCCGTTGTGGCATTGAGTCCGGAAACCTGCTGCAAAAGGCTTGCCGATGCCGTATTGACATCCACACCGACCGCATTTACACAGTCCTCAACCACAGCGCCCAGGGCCTCATCCAAACGCTTTTGGGGCATATCGTGCTGATACTGGCCCACGCCGATGGCCTTGGGATCGATCTTAACCAGCTCTGCCAGGGGATCCTGCAATCTTCTTGCAATGGAGACTGCGGAACGGAGATTTACATCGTAATCCGGGAACTCCTCTGCTGCCAGCTTGGAGGCAGAATAGACGGAGGCACCTGCTTCATTTACGATCATATAGCTGACACCGGGCAAGCCCTTCAGCATCTCCACTGTCATGGCTTCTGTCTCCCGGGATGCGGTGCCATTGCCGATGGCAATATGCTTCACCCCATACTTCCGAATCATACGGGACAGGCTGTCGATGGCCTCCTCCTTCTTTCTCTGGGAGAAGGTGGGGTACACCACAGTGGTATCGAGAACTCTGCCGGTACCGTCCACCACCGCAACCTTGCAGCCATTTCGGTATCCGGGATCCAGACCCATTGTAACAAAGCCCTTTACGGGTCTTTGCATCAAAAGGGGCTTTAAATTCAGCGCAAAATTCCCGATAGCGGAATCCGCAGCCCGATCCGTCAAGGTATTGCGCAGCTCTCTTTCAACACTGGGAGCAATCAAACGGTCAAAGGCATCCTCTGCCGCCGCACGCACAAAACCGGAGACCCAGGTCGTGGGTTTCAGGGCTTTGCGGCACACCAGAGCCTGTCCCTCCAAACCGGGCAGTGCCACGGATACTTTCAAAAAGCCTTCCTTTTCACCACGGTTAATAGCCAGGATCTGATGGTTTTGCAGTCTGGACACAGGCATGGAGAACTGATAGTAAAGGCGGTAAACACTGTCCTTTTCTTCATCCACAGCCTGCACTGTCATAACCGCCTGCCGTTCCATCTTCTCTCGCAGAGCTTTGCGGATATCCGGGTCGTCGGAAATCATCTCTGCAATAATATCGGAAGCCCCGGCCAGCGCATCCTCCAGGGTTTCTACGCCCTTTTCCGGGTCCACATACTCCTGAGCCAGGGTTGCAGGGTCCTGGCCATCCTGCTCATAAATGGCAAGCGCCAAAGGCTCCAGTCCCTTTTCTTTGGCAATGGTTGCACGGGTTCTGCGCTTTTGCTTGTAGGGGCGATACAAATCCTCTACTTCTGCCAGAGTCGCAGCCTTCTCGATGGAGGCTGCCAGCTCCTCAGTGAGCTTTCCCTGCGCTTCAATGGCCTTGCAGACCTCACTCTTTCTATCCTGCAGGTTACGCAGATAGGTAAGCCTTGTCTCCAGATTACGCAGGGTTGTATCATCCATAGAGCCGTGCATCTCTTTCCGATATCTGGCAATAAAGGGAATGGTATTGCCTTCGTCGATCAGAGTAACCACATTTTGAACGTACTCAGTCTTTTGCCCCAACTCCAATGCAAGGGCTTCAATAATTGTATCCATAGGACTCTCCTAGCATTTAATATCCATGGGATTATACCACAAATCCGGTCCCTTGGCAATGTATCCCGGGGCTTTTCCGCTCCACAGAAACGCCAAAAAGGAGACTGCTTCTGACGAAATATTCTTGCATGCAACTAAAATCGGTGGTATACTATAGGTCAGATCATGTTACCTACAGGAGGTTTTCAATGAAGAAAATACTATCCATCGTCACATTGATGTGTGCTTCTGCGCTGCTTGTTTTCCCTGCCTTTGCCGCAGGATCTCAAACCTCTGTATCTCCGTACTCCATGAAGTCAGCTCTTGTACTTTTATGTGTTATTACAGTTGCCTTGATTCTCTTCAGTGTTGTATTTACACTGCTCACAATACGCCAGGGCAATTTCCGCTCCCGCCGCAGAAGGAGGCTGCTGCAAGGTCAGCTCTATCTCCTTGGCTGCAGCTACATTGCTACAGTGATTGCCATTTTTGTCACCATTTTCTCCTTTAATCGATATCATGATGCCAAAAACCCACATATGGATGCGGACTCTCCCCACTCCGGTTCTCAAAGCACCGATTCCTCCGATCCCACCGCTCCGTCCGCCAATCCCTATATACCCGAAGGCCCCACCATCTCCCCGGAGTTTACCGATCGGACCAATCCCGAAAACTGGAAAATCAAATGGGAGATCATCGACCACGGTACAATTGTAAACGAGTATGAGCGCCCGGAGCTTATCAGCTTCGGCCTGCCTGAGGATTATTTCAAGCTCCCTGGCATTTCAACCTTCCGGGGCAATAACTACCGGAACAATCCTACATACGGCACGGTTAACATTACCGAGGGCAAACTCACGCAATCCTGGGACACCACCATCGGCACCTTGAACGGCTGGCCCGGCAGCGGCTGGACCGGTCAGCCCCTCATTGTCCAGTGGGATGAAGAGACAAAAGCCATCATGAATCTGTATGACGGCAAGAAGCAAAAAGAAAACCTGGTAGAGGTTATCTATGCTACACTGGACGGTAAGGTATATTTCTACGATCTGGACGACGGCAGCTACACCCGGGATCCCATCAATCTGGGTATGAACTTCAAGGGTGCCGGATCTCTGGATCCCAGAGGCTACCCCATTATGTACGTAGGTTCCGGTGACTATATTGAGGAGACTGCTCCCAGATTCTACATTGTAAGTCTGATCGACGGCAGCATTCTCTACCAAAAGAGCGGAAACGATGCCTTCGTCCAGCGTGACTGGGTGGCTTTTGACTCCTCTCCCCTCATTGATGCGGAGACAGACACCTTGATCTGGCCCGGCGAAAGCGGCATTCTCTACACCCTTAAGCTCAACACAAATTACGACAAGGCCGCCGGTACCCTGTCCATCCGCCCCGAAGAAGTGGTCAAAACCCGTTACTATCCCGAACGGTACACCAAGGATACTTACTGGATCGGCTATGAGCCCAGCGCTGTTATTGTGGATCACTACCTGTATACCTCCGAAAATGGCGGCATGTTCTTCTGCATCGACCTTAACACTATGGAGCTGGTCTGGGCCCAGGATACCAAGGACGACTCCAACTCCACCCCTGTATTTGAGTGGGCTGAGGACGGCAGCGGTTATCTGTACACCGCCCCTTCCCTGCACTGGACAGCCCAGGAGGGAAAAGGCTCTATTTCCATTTATAAACTGGACGCCAAGACCGGCGAAATCATCTGGGAAGTCCCCTTTAACTGCCACACAGTGGAGGGTGTCTCCGGTGGTGTCCAGTCCACACCCCTTCTGGGAAAACCGGGAACGGATCTGGAGGGTCTGATTCTATACACCATCGCACGCACGCCCAATGTGGGCGACGGAAAGCTGGTTGCCCTCAACACGGACGACGGCTCCATTGTCTGGGAGAAATCCATGGACTACTATGCCTGGAGCTCCCCCATCGCCCTGTACAATGAGGACGGCACTTCCCATATCATTGTCTGCGATTCCGTAGGAAATATGAGCATGCTGAATGCCAAGGGCGAGGTACTCAGCACCTTGAATCTCGGCTCCAACATCGAAGCCACCCCCACCGCCTTCAATGATACCATTGTGGTCGGCACCCGTGGCATGAAGATTTACGGAATTAAGGTAAAATAGGATAAAAAGCAGCCGGGTAAATCCGGCTGCTTTTTGCTGGATATTTATATGCGCCTTTTCGTTTGACTTTTAAAAAGGACAAATGTATAATAATGGTAGTCCCAATGTGATTTGAAGGAGGTCTTATTATGGAAAAAAAGATCATCACCATCAGCCGTGAATTTGGCAGTGGCGGTCGTACCATTGGTCGTGAGGTTGCAGAAAAGCTGGGCATTCCCTTCTACGATAAAGAATTGGTGGATCAGATTGCTGTAGAGTCCGGTTTTGCACCAAAGTTTGTGGAAGAACACGGAGAGCATGCCCCCGGAAAAAGCATGCTGTCTTACGCATTTGCATCTCAGGGTGTCCCCGGTGTTATGAACGGCTTATCCACCGCAGACTTCCTCTGGAATATACAGTGTAATGTCATTCTCCAGCTGGCCGAAAAAGGTCCCTGCGTGATTGTCGGACGAAATGCAGACTATATTTTAAAGGATCGCACCGATTGTCTGCACGTCTACATCCATGCGGACATGGACTTCCGTGCGGATCGTATTGTACGCCGCTACGGCGAATCCGAAAAGAGTCCCCAGGCCCGTCTGCAGGAGAAGGATAAGCGCCGCCGTGTGAACTATCAGCATTACACAGGCCGCACTTGGGGACAATCCCAAAACTACGATCTCTGCCTTTGCAGCAGTACGCTGGGTGTGGATCACTGCGCCGATATTATTGTTGACGTTTACAACAACTGCAAATAACCCTGTTTTCTCCGCTGCCAACGCAGTGAGGAATCATCTGTACATATAAACTACCCCCCGATGTGTATCCACATCGGGGGGATTTCTGTTTCATTTGGGGCTAATTTATACCGTGACGGGCTTTTCATCTTCAATGCAGATGGGGACCCCATTGACCTCCACGTTCTCGTCGGCGCAGATCATAATATACTTGACACCGCCGATGATTCTGGTTTCCAGCAGATCGCTGCGCTCCGGGCTTACTTTGATGGATACATCCGGCGTTACCACCTCAAAGCGTCCGCTGTCGATGATATTTTTGGGATGCAGCTGGGCTTCAAAGCCAAATACTTCATCGTAATCCACGCTGAACTTGGCGACATTTTCTTCCGGCACGCCGCAGGACTTCAGTGCCGTCTTTACCTCCTCCTTAGACACCAGAAGGGGTTCTGCACACTTGCTCTCCTTGTGAAGTTCAATACTCTGCCGCAGCTGATCGTGGACAGACTGCACCACTTCCATGCTGCAGGCATCCCCCAGAGAGGTGCTCAGCAGTGCCTCAAAGGATTTTTTCTGCTCCTCCGCAGGCATGGGTGCCTCCACGTTGAACAGTGCCTCGATCAGCTCCTGGTGGCTGATCTTCGAGCTGTGGGTATAATACAGGGCATTATAGATATTGGTCGCCCGTCCGTCAAAGGCAGGGAACAAAAATCCCACCTCCGGTGCGGACACCACCTGTGCTACACCGCCGTCATGGAAGTCCTTGCTCTCCGCAATATACCGCAGATTGGCTTTTGTGAGCTTCACAGGGCACACCGCACACAGCAAATATGTATATGTCTCATTGGATGCATCCAGCTGGGTCTCATCGTCCTTGCCCTTAAAGGGTACGTCATAGCTGTCGCAGCCGATTAGGATCACATAGCTGTCCTCAAAGGAGACAGAATCAATGATCTTCTGATAAAATGCAAGCCGCAGCTGCTCATCCTTTAAGCCCGTGCTCCGCAAATCCATCAGCAGCTTATGCTCCGGACTATCCTGCACCTGAGAGGTGCGGAATGTAAGATCGATCAGATTTTTTCCGATGGTACCGGAAAGGGTGCGCTTCAATACCCCAAAGTACTTATCCGCCTCATTCTCCGGCATAATGCCTGTGCTCTGCTTAAATTCAGAGATGATTTCCTTTTGACTATTGACGTAACAACCGTAAATGGCGGTCATATTACTGCGATCCCGACGGACTCTGCGCCGAATCTCGCCAATTTCTTTTTCGTTCATAATAAACCTCTTGCCATAATTTTTTAATGCTTACCTAGTATAGCACAATTTCCGTGCAAATTCCATAAAAATATGCCGGTGAAGAACACCGGCATATTCTATCAGTCCCAAAGGCAGTTCCAGTTCTGAACAAAATACTCAATACCGGAGTAAAGCGTTGTCAGGACAATGACACCATTTACAACCCAGGCAAGCACCGGGACCGTGGGGAATGCCATAAGTACACAAAGGCCGATCATGGTGCTGGCAGTTTTCACTTTTCCACTCCAGCCGGCAGCAATCACCTTTCCCTTACCCACGGCAACCAGGCGCAGGCCGGTAACCGCAAACTCACGGGTCAATACCAGCATCAGTGCCCAGGCAGGCATCATGCCCCACTCGCAGAACATGGTCATGGCCGCAATGGTCAGCAGCTTATCTGCCAGGGGATCCAGGAATTTACCGAAGTCGCTGACCTGATTGCATTTTCTGGCAATCTGACCGTCCACAAAATCTGTAAGACTGGCAACAATAAACACAGCCAGTGCTGCCCACATCCACGCACCGGGCAGGCCGCCGCTTTCATACATCAGCCACATATAAACAGGGATGAACGCCACTCTCACCAGCGTAATTTTACTTGCAAGTGTCATGCTTTATTCCTCCACCAAATAACCGGTAAGTTCTCCATCAACCACGCCGTCGATGGTGACCTTTACAAACTGACCTTCTGAAATTGCCTCCTGGGAGGCAATCCAAACTCTGCCGTCAATATCCGGAGAATCTGCATAGGTACGACCATAGAACTGCTCCAGCTCTGGGTCAAAGCCATCCACCAGCACATCCAGTGTCTTTCCGATCATGGCATCATTGTATTCATCCATAATACGGGACTGGATATCTTCCACAATTTGCGCCCGCTCTACGGCAATCTGGCTATCCGGGAATTCCATCTTTGCGGCAGGAGTCCCCTCTTCCGGTGAAAACGGGAAGACGCCCACACGCTCCAGTCGCACCTGCTTCAGAAATTCGCAAAGCTCCCGGAATTCTTCCTCACCCTCTCCGGGGAGGCCCGTAATGATACTGGTTCGGATAACCAGGCCGGGAATTCTGGAACGGAGCTTTTCAAACACATCCTTAATAAACGCACCGTCACCACGGCGGTTCATGCGCTTGAGAATCTTGTCATTACAGTGCTGAATCGGAATATCCAGATATTTGACGATCTTGGGTTCCGATGCGATCACATCAATCAGCTCATCATCCACCACATCCGGATACACGTAATGGATACGGATCCACCGGAAGCCGTCGATCTTACACAGCTCCTTCAGCAGAGTGGGCAGCAGACGCTTATGCTCCGGGAAATCCGTGCCGTAACGGCTGGTATCCTGTGCTACCACGATCAGTTCCTTCACGCCGCTGTCTGCCAGCATTCTGGCCTCATACAGTACATCGTCCATCTGGCGGCTCCGGTATTTTCCACGGAGATACGGAATAATGCAGAAGGAACAGCGGTTGTTGCAGCCCTCTGCGATTTTAATAAATGCGTAGTGCTCCGGTGTTGTCAGGATTCTGCCGGTCTCCACCTCGGGAGCATCGATAGAACCAAAGTCCACAACACTCTCACAATTTAGCAGCTTATCAATGGCAGGCACAATCTCTGTGTAGCTTCCGGTGCCCAAAATGCCATCCACTTCCGGCATTTGCTCCAGAATCTCCTGCTGATAGCGCTGGGAAAGGCAGCCGGTAACCAGGATCTTGCCCAAATGTCCCTGGGCTTTCAACTGTGCCATTTGCAAAATCGACTCAATGGCCTCTGACTTGGCAGAATCAATAAATCCACAGGTATTGATAACCACTACGTCACAATCCACCACGTCCGGCTGCACCGTGTAACCAGCCTCCTGGACCCGGTACATCATTCTCTCACAATCCACCTGGTTTTTCGCACAACCAAGGGAGATAAATCCTATGTTTGCCATTCTCATTCCTCCAGAAAATATTCATCCACCGAGAGCTGCTGCAAGCCACGCCGGATTTCCTGATAGCTGTGTCCTCTTCGGATCAGCGCCTCTGTTGCCCGTCGAACATCCCGTTCCTCCCGGGAATCGCCCAGACGGGAACGCAAAAAGGAGACAATCGCCTCTGTTTGCTCCGGATACTCCTCCAGCGCCTCATCCCAGTAGGATTTCGGTATCTTTTTCTCATAAAGTGCCTGCTTCGCCCGGGCAAGGCCGTAGCCCTTTCGGATACAGCGCTGAACAATCTGCTCGGCGGTTTTGCGGTCATCCAGAAGATCCAGATCCGACATCCAGGCAACCGCCTGCTTTGCATGTTCCGGATCCTCACCCTTATGTACCAGACGCTGTTCCAAATCCCGTTTGGAAACGCTGCTTGCCGATACAATCCGCACAGCCCGCATCTTTGCAGACATCTTGCCTGCGGCCGTATGCAGTGCCTGCAGCTGGTCATCTGTCAATTCTTTCCCGGAATACAGGCCAAAATCCTCTACCGTCTGCCGATAGAGCCGCAGCGTAGAGCCATCCTCAAAGCGCACCATATGCCTCCCAGCCCGATCCGGCTGGGAGGCAACAGAATCAATCCTCATCATTGAAGTCATCTGCGCTGACAACTACAGGGCGCTCAGCCGGCTTTGCCGCCGGTCTGGCAGGACCGCCGGAGATTTTCCACAGATTCTCACGAACCTGCGCTTCCACATTCTCTGCGATCTCGGGGTTGCTCTGCAGGAAGGTTTTCACACTCTCCTTGCCCTGTCCAATGCGTTCATCCCCCATGGAGAACCAGCTGCCGCTCTTCTGGATGATCTCCATCTGAACCGCCAGATCTACCAGCTCACTCCATTTACTGATACCCTGTCCGTACATAATATCAAAGTAGGCCTCACGGAAAGGAGGTGCCACCTTGTTTTTGACTACCTTTACACGGGTTTTATTGCCGATCACGTTGCCGCCCTCTTTCAGCGACTCCACGCGGCGTACATCCAAACGGACGGAGGAATAGAACTTCAGCGCATTGCCGCCGGTGGTTGTCTCCGGGTTTCCATACATAACACCGATCTTCATACGCAGCTGGTTAATAAAAATAACCACGCAGTTTGTCTTGGCGATGGTACCTGCCAGCTTACGCAGGGCCTGAGACATCAGTCTTGCCTGTAGGCCCACAAAGGTATCGCCCATTTCGCCCTCAATTTCCTGCTTGGGAACCAGCGCTGCAACCGAGTCCACAACAACCGCATCCACGGCACCGGAACGAACCAGCGCATCGGTAATTTCCAGCGCCTGCTCACCGGTATCCGGCTGGGAGACCAGCATATTGTCCGTATCCACGCCCAGAGCTGCTGCATACACGGGATCCAGTGCGTGCTCCGCATCCACAAATGCTACTTCGCCGCCCATCTTCTGCGCTTCAGCCAGAATGTGCAGCGCCAGTGTGGTCTTACCGGAGGACTCCGGTCCGTAAATCTCAATGATACGTCCCTTGGGAACGCCGCCGATTCCCAGCGCCGCATCCAGTGCCAGGGAGCCTGTGGGAATTGCATCTATATTCATGTCCGGGCGGTCACCCAGGCGCATAACCGTTCCCTTTCCGAAATTCTTTTCGATTTGGGAGATTGCCGTCTGCAATGCCTTTTTCTTATCTGTGGCAGGAGTCGGTGCTTCATATACAGTCTTTTTTGTTGCCATATTAAACTTCTTCCTTCCCGGCGTACTGGGCAATGACTGCCCTTTCTCTGTCATTAAAATCTCTGGATCTCTCCAGGATCACAAAGTCGTTTTGCTCTAAAAGCCCGCACACGTCATTCCCCTGCCCCATTCCGAATTCAAAGCAGAGATAGCCGCCGGGTTTTAGTGCTTTTTTATAGTTTGTCACAATACTGCGATAGAATTCCAGCCCATCCTCACCGCCGTAAAGCGCCAAATGGGGCTCAAAATCCTTAACACTGTGGGGCAGCTCCTTCATCTCCTGCCCTGTAATGTAGGGGGGATTGGAGACAATCATATCGAACTTACCCAAAAATACAGGGGGCTGCTCCAGGGCATTGGCCTGGACACAGGATACACGCCCCGTCATCTTCTGCAGCGCAGCGTTCTTCTTGGCTACACCAAGAGCTTCCTTGGAGATATCCGCCAGTGTGAGCTTGGCATCCTTCACCCGGGAGGCAATGGCAAGACCGATACAGCCCGAACCTGTACAAAGATCCAAAATTCTGGGAGATGCATCCAAAAACAGTGCCTGCTTAATGGCAAGTGCGGTTACCGCACAGGTATCATCTCTGGGAATCAGCACATTTTTGTTGACCTGCAGGGTCATACCGTAAAAGTCCCACTCCCCCAAGACATACGCAAGGGGCTCACCGGAGAGGACACGCTGAACTTCCCGGTCCATGGCTGCGCAGGTTTCATCCCCTACGTACAGATCACGGCCGGAAATTACCTGCTCCTGGGTTTTTCCGGTGACATGACACAGCAGGTTACGGGCCAGCATCCCGGCGCTTTGCGCTCCCTCCTGAGGCACCAGGGCACGCCGTGCGTCCAAATACAGATCTGAAATTGTCTTTACCAACGGTCTGCCCCCTCTTCACTGGGTAAAACCGCCTGCAACGCAACAATGGCAACTTCAATCATGTCATCATCCGGCTCCTTGGTTGTAAAATGCTGGAACCACAGGCCGGGCGCCACCAATATTCTCGAAAGGGCGTTGTCGTGTCCGCCTGCCCAACGATTGAATTCATAGCTGATGGCCACAACCAGAGGCAGAAGCAGAAGCTTAAAAATAATCATCACAAAGCGATATAAGAAACTTCCCCGGATGGCGCTCAGTGCAGGAACCGCTGTAAGCAGCAGCGATGAGGCCACAGAAAACAGCAGAATTGAAATAATCATAACCACAAGCAGAAAACTGGTGCCGCATCTGGGGTGCAGCCTTGTATGCTTGCGCACATTTTCTACCAGCAGAGGCTCCCCTGCTTCATAGCAGCTGATGGTCTTATGTTCTGCCCCATGGTAGGAAAACACACGCTTCATATCGGGCATACGGGATACAAGCATCATGTAGCCCAGGAAAATCAGCATACGGATCAGACCCTCAATGAGGTTAAGTCCCAATGTGCTGTGAATCCAGTTGTCGAACAGCCCGCTGATTACCATGGGCAGCAGGAAGAAAAGAAGAATAGACAGTCCGACTCCCATTGCAACGGCAATCCCCACAATGAGGTTCTGGAACTTCTTATCGCCCAGCTTCTTTTCCAGCCATTTTTCAAATTTCGATGGTTCTTCGGTACTCTCGTCCGGCGACAGATCCGCAGAGCGCATCAGTGCCTTTACGCCTGTCACCTGCGCATCAAAGAAATTGACAACGCCTCGAATGACGGGCCATGTAAGGGGGGAATTTTTGGGGCGGATCCGACGGTCATGCACTTCGATTTGAAGACCATCTTTCCCTCGGACTACCACGGCATCCTTCTCGGGGCCACGCATCATGATCCCCTCAATGAGAGCCTGACCGCCAATCATTGTTTTAAATTTTTCGGAACTTATCATTGCCATTTTATACCTTTCTTACTGGGTAAGCGGGATTTGAACCGTCACCAGAGTGCCTCCGCCGGGTGCATTTTCCAAAATTAGGTTGCCACCGTGCATCTGCACAATCTCGTCACAGACAGCAAGACCGATGCCTGAGCCTCTGGTTTTGTTGCTGCCTTTATAAAATTTCTTTTTCACAAGGGGAATTTCATCCTCCGGGATGCCGCTGCCAAAATCGCGAATCCGTACCGTTACGAAACCATCTTCGCAGCTCATGGAGGCCTCAATGCGTTTTCCCTCGCCGCCATGCTTGGCTGCATTGTCAAGAATATTCAAAAACACCTGGCGCAGGCGTTTGGGATCACAGGAAATTTCAGGAATATCCTGGTCATTGTCTTCGTATTCCAGCTCGATTCCGTCCTGAGCCAGTCGGCTGCCGTACATAAAGACGGTGTCCTCAAACTCTGAGCGGATATCTGCCGTCTCGATATTCAGTGTCATGCGCCCATCTTGAATTCTGGTAAAATCCAAAAGTTCCAAAACCATCTCCGTGAGGCGAGCTGCCTCCCGGTGAATGATCCGCACTCCTCTGCGTGTACCCGGATCCAGATTGTCACTGCTGAGCAGTGTCTCACTCCAGCCGGTAATGGCTGTCAGCGGTGTGCGCAGCTCATGGGAAAGCGAGGAGATAAACTCAGACTGCATCTTCTCATTTTGGTTGATTTTGCTGGACATCTCATTGATTGCCTCAGCCAAATCCCCGATTTCATCGTCATATTTTGTGTGTATTTGGATACCATAGCTGCCATTACTAATCATCTGGGCTTTCTCGATGATCTGCCCCAGAGGATCCAAAATGGAATGGATGTAATAGTTACTGGTGACGATGACCGCCAGAGAGATGAGTCCCAGGGCGACTACACCATAGATCACCACCATCACCACCTGCATATCGATCCGCCGGGTGGACGTCACATATCGCAAAACGCCAATGACTTCGCCATTGCTATAGATCATTGGGCAGGAAACCGCCATGATCCGCTCATTGGTAAGGGGATCCTTTCCCAAAAAAGGCTGGGGACCCCTGCTTGAAATGGCACTCTGGATATCCGATGTGACCGGGTATGGTCCGCTCCACTGTCCGTAGGAGGATGCCACGACCCTGCCGTGCACATCAATAAATTGCAGTTCGATTTTGTCCTTATCTTCAAAGGTCTGTGCATATGTAATACAGGACTGATAGTACTGATTGTAATCCTGGTTCAGATAATCCGCAAAAAACTCCGTCGTGGTCTTTGCGCGGTAGCGCAGATCCGACTCCATGGATGCGTAGTAGTTTCCTACAAACAGGCCGGTAATCACAGATACTCCTGCAAGTCCCAGTGTAAAAACCACACACATGGTGTTGAGCAGCCACCGCTTTCGCAGGCCCTTAACCTTAATCAAAGGCCAGGTAATCTTTAATTTCTTCATGCTCCCCATTTATAGCCAAAACCCCAAACCGTATTAATATAGGTGGGATTTGCAGTGTCATCCTCAATTTTAATGCGCAGACGACGAATGTTCACGTCTACGATTTTCAGTTCTCCCTCATAGTCCCGTCCCCAGACTGCTGAGAGAATATCCTCACGGGACAGGGCTCTGCCGGGATTTTGCATAAAGAGCTTCAAAATAGAATACTCCACCTGGGTCAAACGGATGCGATTTCCGGCCTTCTCCAGGGTGTGATTGCGGGTATTCATCACAAAAGGTCCCTGGCTCAAAAGTTCGGAATTCATGTCGTTATCTCCCCCCAGCCGGCGGAAGAGTGCGTCGATTCTGGCGGTAAGCTCTGCCGGAGAAAAGGGCTTTGTCACATAATCATCTGCGCCCGTCATAAGGCCTGTGACCTTGTCCATCTCCTGGGTGCGGGCGGTGAGCATAATGATGCCGATCTGCTTGCTGGTGGCCCGTATGCGGCGGCAGACCTCAAACCCGTCAATATCCGGAAGCATAATATCCAATATTGCAACGCCAATATCCGGGTTATCACGCAGGCGCTCCAGAGCTTCCTCACCTGTTCCCGCCTCAATGGCGTGATAGCCGGCACGCTTTAAATTAATCACAACAAAGCTGCGGATATTGACTTCATCCTCTAAAATCAATACTTTTTTCATAGCATACCTCTTACATTTCTCCTGTTTTCCAGTCCTGCCGAATCAAGTGGAACATACGAATCGCAGTGTCCTGATCGATTCGATAGAGCTTCGCAGCTGGCTCCAAACTTGCAGCGTAGGTAATAGAATCCGTTTTCAGCAGTGTAAAGCGCCCGCTGTCTGTGGCTTTTCCCTCTCGTTTCTCCCCGGACATGGCGTAGAGCGTCATGATCTTCTGAGGTTCCTCGTAGGTTTCACTCCACAGGTAAAAGGCGTGCTCATTTCCATTTTGCTGTACGGTCAGCCTGGATGCCCAGGTCTCGTCCAATTCCAAATACCAACCTCCCACAAAATCGTGGTAGGTGTACATTTTCTCCACTTCCTCGCCATCTGCTGTCATGGCATACCAGCGAATCAGGTTATGCTGCTCCGCATTTGCCCCATCTGTCAGCGGCTGCATGTGAATCAGCGCCGGAAGCTCTACCACGCCATCGTGGTCAATATCATCCGCATATACGTAATAGTTACGCATGGTCTGAACGCTGGTTCCGGAGTCCTTGGAAAAACTCACATTCACCAGAGTGTCATTCAGATAGGCAAACACGTCTGTGATAAGGGCTGCCTCTCCCACGGCACTGGCTGCGTAAACGCCATACTGACCGCTGCTGAGCTGACCGATCAAAATACGCTTGAGCTGATCCACAGGCCCAGACATACTGGCCTCATTGGAGCGAACCACAATGCCATTTTCAACGCCGTACAATTCCGCAACGCCGTTATCCGTCTCGGTCTGACCCGGGCGCAGCACAAAAAGCTCCATAATGCTGTCCATATCCAAATCAACAGCCAGAACCTTGGCGTAGTTGGTCTTCATCAGCCGTTCAAGCTCGCCGTCTGTGAAGGTATAGGTGGAGACGGAGCGGAGCATCTGGTCGCTGAGCTGACAGCCCACAACCATTTCCACACCGGGAACCGTATCCATCTGCACATATTCTACCATATCAAAAGCAGAACCGTTACTTTCCACGGTACCGATCAGCTGGTACTCCTCTTCCACTTCGTCGAATACCAGGATTCGCAGAGGCCGTTCACCATTTGCCTTGGCAAACACCAGGTATTCCGCACTGCCGTCTCCATCCAGATCTGCCATCTGGACTGTCTGCTGATTCTCTCCGGAACGGGGCGCACAGTATTCAAGCCCCACCATAGCGTTATTGATGGCAGACTGCACATCCGCATATTCTGCTGAGCGCTTCGGCAGGCAATACATTTTATCCACGGTATGCACGGTGCACCCTGACAAAAGCAGTGCTGCCAGAAACAGCCAAAATATATATTTTTTCTTTTTCATGGCAACACCCCCTTCGATACATTATATCATATTTTCACCTAAAAGAAAAGCTATTTCACTACAACATTCTCTTTCCCCAGCACATTTTCCAGCTCTCGCAGCATCCTGCTGTCCAAGCTCCCCAAGGCTCCTCTGCGCCGCTTGGTGTCGGCAAAATACAGCACGATTTGGCTGCTGCCGGGGAACATATTCACAATGGCACGGATCTTTCCGAAAAGAGGTCCCTCTTCTGTCGGCAGACGGAGATAAAGCATTCCCTCCTGCACCTGCACCGTCTGCTGGACAGGCTCCTGAGGCTCATGGACATAATCGGTAATGGAGCGGACACGGTTGACCAGGATCTGAGGATCCTTATCATCCCGCAGTGACAGCTTTCCAACGATTACAACAGGCGCATTCTCTTTGAGGTATCCGCCATACTGGCTCAGCACCGAAGAAAAAGCCAGCATCTCTATAGATGCGGTATCGTCCTCTATGGTGACATAGGCCATCATGGAATTATTGCGTGTGGTCTTCATTTTGATGGTCTGGACGATTCCCGCTACGCTGATAATCTGATCGTCCACATAGGTGTTATTCTCCTCCATGAGCGACCCAATAGGCACAACATGGGTGTCCTTCAGCAGATGCCGGAAATCATCCATGGGGTGTCCGGATAAATAGATACCCAGTGTCTCCTTTTCCATGAGCATAAGGTCTGCCTTGCTCATTTCCGCCAGAGCCGGAATGGGAATGGCTGCTGCCGTGTCTTCCTCCTCCAGCATGGAGAACATGCCCATCTGTCCGTCCAGATTCTTCTTCCGTGTATGGGCAATGCTGTCCATCATATTTTCATACACCGCAAGCAGTTCGCTGCGGTGATGTCCGAAGCAGTCCATGGCACCGCATTTAATAAGGTTTTCTACCGCACGTTTATTAAGCTCTCCCTCTCCCATACGCTGAATGAAGTCTTCCAGGGATTTAAAGGGGCCTCCCTCTGTGCGCTTAGCCACCATATGGCGAATCAGCCCTCTGCCCACGTTCTTTACAGCTCCCAGGCCAAAACGAATGCTGCTGCCCTCCACGGTAAAATTATCCCCGGAGTGATTCACATCCGGCGGCAGTGTGACAATTCCCAGTTCTTTACACTCCGCAATATACCCGGATATTTTAACGGCAGAGTCCAGCACAGAGGTCATCAGTGCTGCCATGTACTGTCTGGGGTAGTGACATTTTAGGTATGCCGTCTGGTAACTGACAAGGCCGTAGCACACAGCATGGGCCTTATTGAAGGCGTAGTTTGCAAAATCGACGATCTCGTCATAAAGAGACTGGGCAGCCTGCTCCGAGACACCCCTTGCGATGCAGCCCGGAATTCCCTGCTCCGGATCCCCGTACACAAAGACCTTCCGCTCTGCTTCGATGACTTCCTGCTTTTTCTTGGAGATCGCACGGCGGATATTGTCCGCCTGTCCCATGGTATAGCCCGCAAGGGAGCGGAAAATTTCGATAACCTGCTCCTGATAGACAATACACCCATAGGTGACCTTCAGAATCGGCTCCAGAAGGGGGGTTTTATAGGTTATCTTACTGGGATCCTGTTTATTGGCTACAAACCGGGGGATCGACTCCATAGGGCCGGGGCGGTACAGGGCCACGATAGCCGTCATATCTTCGATAGATGTGGGCTTCATGTTCATACACACGCCGGTAAAGCCCGAGGACTCCAGCTGGAAAACGCCCTGGGTTCTTCCCTCCGACAGCATAGCAAAGGTCTGGGGATCGTCGTCGGGCACCTTGGCAATGTCAAAATCCGGCTGGATCTGACGGATCTGCTCCTGGGTGTCTTTGATGACCGTCAGGTTTCTAAGGCCCAGAAAGTCCATTTTGAGCAAACCCAGTTCTTCGATTGTGGTCATGGTGTACTGGGTTACGATGGTATCATCGTTTTTGGAAAGGGGCACATAGCTGCAAACCGGTTCTGCGGTAATCACCACACCGGCTGCATGGGTGGATGCATTGCGGGGCATTCCCTCCAGACTCCGAGCCGTGTCTATGAGCTTGCGCACCCGGCTGTCCCCGTCGTACATCTCTTTGAGCTTGGGCGACTCCTCCAGTGCCAGAGACAGGGTGATATGGGGTGTAGGCGGTACCAGTTTGGCAACCACATCTGTCTCTGCAAAAGAGAAGTTGAGTGCTCTGCCCACGTCACGAATGGCAGCACGGGCTGCCATGGTGCCGAAGGTTGCAATCTGAGCCACATGGTCGGTGCCGTATTTTCGCATGACATACTCAATGATCTCTCCCCGGCGCTCCTGGCAGAAGTCCGTATCGAAATCGGGCATACTGACCCGTTCCGGGTTCAGAAAGCGCTCGAAAATAAGGGCATATTTCATGGGATCCACTTCTGTGATATGCATGCAGTAGGCGGCAATGGAGGCCGCACCGGATCCACGGCCCGGTCCCACAGGAATGCCGTTTTCCTTGGCATAGTGGATAAAATCCCAGACGATCAGATAGTAGTTTACATAGCCCATACGGCTGATTACGTCGATTTCGTAATCCAGCCGCTGGCGATAGCTCTCCGGGGGATCCGGGTACCGCTCCCGAAAACCGTCCTCACAGAGCTTCCGGAAATACTCCTCGTTGGTATACGGCTCCGGTACCTGGTACGACGGGAGATGGTATTCATTAAAGATAAATTCCAGATTGCAGCGCTCTGCAATCTTTGCCGTGTTTTCAAAGGCCTCATCCAGCCCGGGAAACAGCTGCCGCAGCTCATCCTCGCTTTTGAGATAAAATTCCTTTGTAGGGAATTTCATACGGTTGGGGTCGTCCACCGTCTTTCCGGTCTGGATACACAGCAGCACATCCTGCATTTGTGCATCTTCCCGGCGAAGATAGTGGGCATCATTTGTGACGATCAGAGGCAGACCCGTCTCCCGTGCCAGCCGCATTAGGCCCTGATTGACAGGCCGCTGCTCGGGGACTCCGTGATCCTGCAATTCCAGATAAAAATTATCCTCTCCGAATATTTCGGACAGAATCAGCGCCTGCTCCTTAGCGGCTGCATAGTCCTCCAGAAGTCTCTGGGGAATGGCGCCGCCCAGACAGGCAGACGTGGCAATGAGGCCCTCATGGTGCTCTCGCAGCATATCCAGGTCAATCCGGGGTTTTCCATAAAATCCATGGATAAAGGCCTCTGACACCAGCAGGCACAGATTTTCATAGCCTGTGCGGTCTTTACACAGCAGCACCAGATGGTAGGGATCATTGTCGATTCCGTGAATCCGGTCCTCAATTCTGCGGCGAGCCATATACACTTCACAGCCAATAATCGGCTTGATCCCAGCTGCCTTTGCAGCCTTATAAAAATCGATGCACCCATACATGACACCGTGGTCTGTGATAGCAATGGCGGTCTGCCCCAGCTCCTTCACACGCTCCATCATAGAGCCGATCCGGCAGGCACCGTCCAAAAGACTATACTCTGTATGGACATGCAGATGTACAAAACTCATATTTCAGCCTCCTGTGCTATGGTCACCAATTTCTTCAGGCGGTGATTCATGGCTGGTTTACTGATTGGCGGCTCCATCATCACTGCCAGCTCCGTGAGGGAGAGCTCCGGGTTCTCCTCTCTGGCTTTGGCAGCTTCCAGAAGTTTCTGGGGCAGATGCTCATAGAGCCCGTATTCTTTTAGTGTGCGAATCGCCATCAGCTGTTCCTGGGCCGCTTCCACTACCTTGGATGTATTTGCATCATCACAGTTACAGCGGCGGTTTACTTTGTTATTCAGCTCTTTTTCCAGCTTTGCCTCTATGATCCCCATGGCTGCCAGGGGCGCACCCAAAAACGTCAGGCAGTCCGAAATGAGGTCGCTCTGCTTGAGATACAGCACCTGTCCCCCACCACGGACAGCCGTCTTGGGCGTGAAGCCCAACATATCCTGCATGAGGCTGTAGCACTCCCTGGCAACGCTTTGGTGTGTGGTGGTCACTTCCATGTGGTAGCCCTTACTGGGGTCTGTAACAGAGCCTCCGGCCAGAAATGCCCCCCGCAGGAAGGATGCCTTACAGCACTCCTCCTCAACAACAGGAAGATTGATATGCAAGGAAAGGGTATCCTTGGAATCAAAGCCGTAGGCATCCATAATGGCTGCTATTTTCTCTTTATTTGTAATCTGAAAATTCAGTTTACCCGTGCTATCCCGCTCCGGCTGAATATCAAAACCAAAGCCAAAGGCCTTTTTAAACAGTTTGGGCAGACAATTTGAAAACTCACGACTCTCCGTAATAATACGAATTCCATCCGCCCCAAAGCTGTTGCAAAACAGCAGAATTCCAAAACACTCTGCAAGGGCACAGCAGTGCTTCACTGGCAAATTGCGGCAGATTTCACTCTTTGCGCCTGCCGAAAAAGAGGTAATCATTGACAGCCTTCTTTCTATTGCTCGTTATTACCAAATACGAATTTCCGGCTCCAGCCGGATTCCGGTGGATGCAAACACCCGATCCGACACCTGGGTAAGCAGATTTTTTACATCCTGTGCTGTTGCATTTCCAAGATTTACCACGAAACCGGTATGCTTCTCAGACACGCCTGCATCCCCGATCTGAAAGCCTCTGAGTCCTGTGGAGTCAATCAGCGCCGAGGCATAGCCGCCTACCGGTCTTTTGAATGCTGAACCGGCAGAGGGCTTGTCGAGAGGCTGGGATTTTTTCCGACGGGCCAGAAGATCCGCCATAACCTCACGAATCTCCGCTTCCGGTTTCGGCGTCAGTGCAAACACCGCCCCCAGGACGATACCGCCCTCATCCTCCAAGCGACTGTGCCGATAGGAGAATGCCATCTGCTCATTGGACCAAGTTACAGCTGTTCCATCCTTCATCATAGCATCCACGGACTGGCACACCTGGCAGATCTCCCCGCCATAGGCACCGGCATTCATGTAAACGCCGCCGCCGACGGTGCCGGGAATGCCGTGGGCAAATTCCAAACCGCTGAGGCCCAGGCCAGCAGCATAGACAGCAGCTCTTGCCATCGTTACGCCGCCAGCTACCCAAATATGGGTTTCGTCCAGCTGTCTCATACCGTCCAGGCAGTCCTTGAGGCAGATCACAAGGCCTTCCACTCCGTCATCGGGTGCCAGCACGTTGGTTCCCGCTCCAAGAATAGCTGTTTTGCAGTCCAATAAAGCGGACGTTTTTAGGAGCTTAGACAGCTCTTCCGCATTTTTCGGGAAGGCCATGACTTCCGCAGGGCCGCCGATCCGAAACGATGTATGTTTTGCCATAGGCTCCTGAAGACGAAGCTCAATTTCCGGCAATAAAGTAGTAATTTCCTTCTGAAAACTGGAATTTTTCATAATAAACTCCTCCGGGTGTATTATTGTGTACAGTATAGCATATCCCCTATGGATATGCAAATATTACAAGGTAAAATTTCTGTTACAAAATTTTTTCCCATAAAAAAAGCAACCGAACAGTCGGTTGCTTTCTTATGTATGCAATTACTTTTCTACTACTTCGAGAATCTCCATAGGACATGCCTTTACACAGATTCCGCAAGCGATGCACTTGGTTGTGGGCCCCTGCTCAGGCAGCACCATAACCTTCATGGGACATACCTCAACACACTTGCCACAGGAAGTGCAGAGCTTCTTATTGATCATGTAAACGCCAGTCTTAGGATTCTGGGTAATGGCACCTGCCTCACATACTTTTGCGCATTTGCCGCACTGAATGCAGGTCATAGGCTTTGCACCGCTGCCCTTGGCAACGATCTGGATGCAGGACAAATCCTGGTTGAATTCCTTATAGAAGGCGGTGGAACATGCACGCACGCACTCCAGACATGCCATGCACTCTGCACCCTTTTTGACAGTGAGCTTCTTCATAAGAAAAAAGTATCCCCCTTGCATATATTTCTAATTTATTATACAAGATATCGTCACAAATAGCAAGGTGTATTTGGCTTTTCAGTAATTTTATATTAAAAACCTTTTTATACTAATTCTGGGCGCATTTTTCTGGGTAAACCGGCTATATAGGGAAATAATAGTTTTGAAATCACATGAATTAGGAGGATCATTATGAAAAACCTATCTATTGCAATGGTCATTTTAACCCTTACACTTTCTCTGAGCGCCTGCGGAAAAAATGACCCCATGCCCCAGACCAATCCCACAACAAAACCCACAGCTACAACTGCGCCTGCCACCAGACCGGAGACAAATCCCACTTTTGAAACAAACATCCCCGATCCCAACGTGAACACCAGCATTCCCGACATGACCGGCAGCACCATAGAGGAAACCCACACCCCTACCGAATCTCACACGGCAACCACTGAAACACGCAAGTAATAAAAAAACCGGGGAATTCCCCGGTTTTTTTAAATCACTTCATTCCAATCCAGTGTTACGAGGCCATCCTCCGTCACAAGGCAGGGGATGCCGATGTTACCCTCTTCTTTTACCTGCTTGAAGAGCGGATTTTCATCCCGAATTTTCAAAAATTCCTTCATATACCCCAGGTCTTTACAGATGTCTCGGTATTCATAAAGCACCCCGGCCATGTCCAAATCCTCTCTGCACATAACGCAGTGCTCACACAAACTGGAACCATAAATAATCATATTTCTCACTCCTTAATATTCTATGACCACGAAAAAGCATTTGCGTCAATACTGCGGCGCAGACTTTCCGGGTCAAATTCATAACGATTTATAAGATCATCGGGATATGAGCCGGGCAGCAGCTCCAGCTCCCTACAGCCAAGTCTGCGAAAATGACTGACCGCACATCCCAGCAGCTGATCTCCGTAGAAACGCCCTGCGTATCCGTCAACAAGGCTCATGCCCAAAATTATTCCTGTGAACCCATCGGGAGCTGCCATGGAGACAACACCCACGAGACTTTCCTGCAAGAAGGCAACCATTACCACTCCCCTGCTGTCGCTGTCCGGCAGTGCCAGATTCTTTGGCAGATTCATAGAGGCCTCAAAGGGCAGAAAATAGAGATTTGCCTCGCTGCGCAGGTTGTGCTCTCTCCACCAAGCCTGAATGCAGTTGGTGGAGAGTTCCGGAGGAATATGGCTGTTATCCCCCAGATATTCCTGGGAAAACTGCCCTTTCTGGTAGATAAGTTTGCTGACCCCGGCATTATCGCTCAGGGGCATGGTGGCTTTCTGCCCGCCGTAGAGCAGCCGCAGAAGTACACCTCGCATCACAGCGGAGTGGGCAACAATCGCAACCGATCCCCCGTCGTGATCCTGTGCCGCTTCCTCCATTGCCTCAATAAACCGCTGGGTATAGATGTCGAAACTCTCCGCACCCGGAGCCGTCCATTTTGCGGGATTTCCGGTAAACTGTGCCATGGCTGCACTTTCGTATCGATCCAGATACGCAAAGGTCAGATCATCCCACACGCCCAGATCGATCTCCCGAAAACGTGCATCCCGCCGCAAGGGCAGATTTTTTGGGATATAGATACTGCGGGCCGTGAGACTGGCCCGAGTCAGATCACTGGCGTAGCAGGCATCAATGTGCACAGTTTGAAATCGTTTCTGAAGACACGATACCTGTGCATGTCCCCTGGGGGTTAGTAATGAATTATACTGGCCATGCATGCGGCGGAACACGTTTCCCTCCGCTTCTCCATGGCGAATCAAATAAATTTCTGTCATAGTTCCTCACAATATGGTTATGTAACGCAGGAGATTTTTCTTCATGCGCTCAGCTGCCTCAACAGCCCTCTCAATAAAATCACTGCCGTCGGTTTCCTCTGCCCGCCATGCGGCCGTTATAGAATCCGCCGCACAGACAGCTGCTCCGTATCCGAACTGATCGAAGGCGTAGCTGCAGTTTTTGGCGTTGGCATGTTCGTAACCCTCGGCTATCAAAAACAGATTCGTATACTGGCTGCGCAGGGTTTTGAGGCAATAGGGTGCGGATGCACCGGCCACCGCCCCAACAGAGGAATATCCGCATTTCTCTACAAGGGGTTCGCCCAGGCGATTGACAATATCCGCCGCTGCCATGTGGACAAGTCTCGCTCCTGTCAGCAGATCCTGCAATTCACTGGCGGATTTATTGCCGGAACGGACAATCACAAACAGATCCCGTCCGGATTCCCGGAGTCTTTTTACATAGGGCTTTACCACATCACTGCCTGCATAGGCGGAGATCATGAGGCCGTCGCAGGGCCACAGGCTGTCTTTTGCCAGCATCGCTTTTGCCGCCTGCTCGGCACTCTCCTTTGAAAAACTCTCAAAACCGTCTAAAATCACATAATATCCCAGTCGTTTTGCTTCACTAAGACAATCCTGCAGCAGGGTTACTCCTTCCGCGCCCATAAGTACAAAGGATGCAAAACAGAATCTGACCGCTGGAACAACACCCTTTAAACCATGCATCAGTTCTTTACAAAAGCGCAGATATGCCTTAAAAAAGCCTTCCTCTTCCGCAAGGATATGGGGCGGTATCCATTCCTCACAGGCTGAAAATGCCACAATAGAAGGATTTTTGAGTTTCCGAATCTTTTCCTGGAGCTCACCCATAGCCATACCAATCCCTCCGCTTGAATATTTTAGCTCTATTATAGCACGTATTTTTATTTATGCAAATATACAGACAATTCCAGGCGTTGAATTTTGGAGAAACGGGCATACTAGTGACGAAAGGGGGGAGAATCATGCCAATGAAAGGATGGGCACTCACAATGGGAATCGGCGCAGCTGTCGGTGCAGTTGCAATTCTTATGATGCCTCGCAGCAATCCTACACGTAAGCTGGCTGCAAAAACAGCGGACAAGGTGGAGGACGTTGCATGGCGTGTTTCCAACAAGCTGTCAGACGAGCTGGATTCCCTGTAACAACACCGGCAGGCAATGCCCGGTAGGGATTTCGATGACCAGGGTAACGAGCATTGCAGCGGCAAAACGAAACAGCCGAGAAGAACTGTCAAAGGATCTTCTCGGCTGTTCAATTTAGCACTTGGCGTTTTTCATGGGTTTTCTATAAAAAGCAGGTACAGCGACAAAAAAGAAAAAACCATTTTGTCATTCCCTTGGGACCCCCGATCCCCCTTAGAAACTCCTGTTCGGCGTACAGCCTCTCCCTGCTCTTTTCCGGCCCGTGATTTTTACGTACCCCCATGATCTTTTGTATTCAGCGCTGAGAGAATAAAATTTGGGCACAGCTTTCCCAGCTGGTTGACTCGAAGTAAGGATGCATGATAAAATATGCTGCAAAGGTTGGTGAAACGCTCATGGAGTCACATAAATTCAGAAAAAAGAAGCAGTTCTTTAATGTCCTAAACATAATCAATGTTTTCATAATCATAGCTCTTTCAGGACTGAGTATTTACATTACCTCCCAGTCAGAGAAGGACGCGTTCGGTGTTATATTCGGCGTCCTAAGCTGCATTTTCGGCTGCATGACTCTTGTTTACGGTGCCCTTCTGCCCCCGAAAGAAAAAAACGTGCAATTGTCTGACGGTACAATGAAATTACTGGTTGTGCTAAACCTGCTGTTAAATAAACACTACACCTCCCCTTCCATTATGGGCAATAAGCAGCTGTATCGCTCATGGAACTACACAGGAATTGTAATACTCAGCATATTTATGATTCTCTTCAATGCATTCGGTGCTTTGCTTGCGATTCATAACAAATACTCTGCCGCAGTATGCATAGGCATTGTTGTTTTCTGGCTGCTTCTGGATGTGGGGGCCGGATTCTGGACATATTATGATGCTGTCTGCACCGGTTTTGACGAAAAGTCTGACATACCTCCCATAGAGTGCGGCAAAAAGGCCATCCAGGACATTGTGAAAAGCTCCATGATTTTAGTTGTGATATTTGGCTCTGCGGCTGTCATTTCCTTTTTCATGACCAAGGCTCAGTACAAGCCTGCTGTAGATACCGGCAAAATCAAAGAAGAGATCAGCGATGCTATGGATAAGCTCGATCAGTTGGATCCTGACGACTTTTTCGTACAGGAAGAATACGACAGCGTAAGCAATGCCGTTCTCAGTCTGAAAGAGAACTACGGCGATACCAAATATTACTACAGTTTGCAGTATGATGACTCCAATGGGCTTAACATCATTTCATGGACAGATGAATCCGATCAGATTTATGTGGATAGCTTTGAATGTCATGAGGACGGCAGCGTGGTGCGCAGAAAATCGTTCGTCTCAACCGCCATTACAAAAGATGACGTTGCGGGAAAGCAGGATGGAGTTATAGAGTAAGTTTCCAAAAGACTGAAAAAAAGCACAAAAAAAGCTCTGTTACATAACAGGCACACAAAAAGGCGAGCAAGCAATCTCTGAGAAGGATTGTTTACTCGCCTTTATTTCATGGCTTAGCTCAAACCTAAAACACAGGCCCATTGCCGCATATGGACAGCAATGGGTATGTCGATAGGGTAAAAACGCTCCCGCCTTGCTCTGAGGGTATGTTTTCGCTTTCCGATGTCAAAACGCCCCGGCTGGCCTGGAAAAAATGTGACAAACAGGCAGCTGATTCAAAAAAGAAAACGGTACAGCCCCAAACGGGACTGTACCGTTTTCTAATCCTTAGCATACGCCACTTAGGGCAACCGATTTTATTTTGCGGTAACCTTTACCTTATCGTCCTCCACAGCGATTGCAATGGAAGAGATGGGATTCTCAAAGGAATCAATGATTTTCTCGCTGATGGGATCTTCCAGATGGCGCTGAATGGTTCTGCGCAGGTTCCGTGCGCCGTATACAACGGAGTACGCCTCCTTCACCAAAAAGGCAGGCACAGCATCTGTCCATGTCATTTCAAGGCCACGATTGCGGAGACTATCCTGCAATTCATGCAGCATGATAAGGGCAATTCCCTGGAAATCATCCTCTGTCAGATGGTTAAAGGTGATGATCTCATCCACACGGTTAATAAACTCAGGCCGCAAGAATTCTCTGAGGGCCTTCATAGTTTTATCCCGGAGCTGATCCTCATCGGATCTACCAAAGCCAAGACCACCTACACGGCCTTCAGAGCCTGCGTTGGAAGTCATCACGATGATGGCATTTTCAAAGTTCACAACTCTGCCCTGAGCATCGGTGATCCGACCGTCATCCAGCACCTGCAAAAGTACATTGAGCACATCGGGATGGGCTTTTTCAATCTCATCAAACAGCACCACAGAATAGGGTTTTCTTCTGATTTTTTCCGTGAGCTGTCCGGCTTCATCATAGCCCACGTAGCCGGGAGGAGAGCCGATCAGCTTGGAGACCGTATGCTTTTCCATATACTCGGACATATCCAGCCGAATGAGAGCATCCACCGAGTCAAACATATCGTTTGCAAGGCACTTTACAAGCTCTGTTTTACCCACACCGGTGGGGCCTACAAAGATAAAGGACACGGGGCGCTTTTTGGGGCTGATGCCCACACGGTTTCTGCGAATCGCTTTCGCAACCGCCTCCACCGCCTGATCCTGCCCCACGATATGGGTCTTCAGGCGATCGGCAAGGCCGTGAATCTGCTGGTACTCCTGGGCCTTTATCTTGCTGGCTGGGATCTTGGTCCAAAGCTCAATGATTCTGGCTAAGTTTTCCATGGTGACCGCAGGGGGCGGCACCTGCTCCAGCTGCTCGATCTGTTCCGCCAGCTTGCAGAGCTTGCTGCGGATGGTGGCAAGGCGCTCATAATGCTCGTTCTCCGTATCCTCTGTGAGCATACGCAGCTCCAGCTCATAGTCGTCCCGCTCTTTTTTCAGCTCTGCCAGCTGGGAGATTTCCTTGCATCTGAGGTTTACGTCCGAACAGGCTTCGTCCAGCAGGTCAATTGCCTTATCCGGCAGGAATCTGTCGGTAATATAGCGCTCTGAAAGGATCACGCACTGCCGTGCAATTTCCGGTGAAATCGAGACACCGTGAAACTGGGCATAGCTCTTGGATATGCCCTGCATGATCTGGCAGGCCTCCTCGATGGAGGGTTCTGCCACGGAAACCGGCTGGAAGCGGCGCTCCAGAGCGGCATCTTTTTCAATATGTTTCCGATATTCATTAAAGGTGGTAGCGCCGATCACCTGAATTTCTCCACGGGAGAGTGCAGGCTTCAGAATATTGGCTGCGTTCATGGAACCTTCCGCATCCCCTGCCCCGACCAGGTTATGAACCTCGTCGATCACGAGAATGATATTCCCGCAGGACTTGATCTCCGTAATCAGAGATTTCATGCGGCTTTCAAACTGCCCACGGAACTGGGTTCCGGCTACCAGGGCTGTAAGATCCAGCAGAAATACCTCTTTGTCCCGGAGCTTAAAGGGAACATCTCCGGCCACGATTCTCTGTGCCAGACCTTCTGCAATGGCGGTTTTACCCACACCGGGCTCGCCGATTAAGCAGGGGTTATTTTTTTGACGGCGGTTCAGGATCTGGATAATACGCTCTGTCTCCACGTCACGTCCAATGACCTTATCCAGCTTTCCCTCTTTTGCACGACCAGTTAGGTCCATGCAGTAGCTATCCAGGAACTTATGCTTCTTGTTGCTCTTCTTGGGAGCCTCTTCCTGCTCATCCACAAACTCATGGGCCTTTTCCGGTAATTTCTCTTCGTTTCCGCCAAAAAGCTGATTGATCATGGGGAATGTAGCGGTGCGGCTGTCCGGCTCGTCCGTGTCCGATTCATTGGGATCCGTCTGTCCGAACACACTGCTCATCTCATCTGTAAGCGCATCCAGATCATCATCCGTGAAACCCATCTGCTTCACAGCTGCATCGATCTGCGGAATGCCCAGACTCCGAGCGCATTTCAGGCAATAGCCTTCATTCATTGTCACGCCGTTTTCTACCTTCGTGATGAAAACGACAGCGATATTTTTCTTGCATTTTGTACACATCTTAGGCTGCATACTCACATCACTCCGTTTCTTCCGGATAATTCATCTTGTACTAAGATAGCACAAAGGCTGTGGAAAAGGGAAAACAAATTATAAACTTTTCATCATGGCTCTGGGCACTCAAATTTCTCGACCCCATCGTCATACCACAAATGGGTCATATAAAGTCCCCCGGGGGGTACGGTAGGTCCGGCGGCGGTACGATTTCCGGACTCCAGGATCTGACCGATCTGTTCCGGAGCTATCTTCCCCTCGGCCGCATACACAACCGTTCCTGCCATGGCTCTTGCCATGTTATAGAGGAATCCATTGGCACATACTTTCAGCTCAATGATGTTGCCATGGCGCTCAACATTATAATAGTATACTGTACGCACAGTGGATTTTACGTCGGTTCCGACACTGCGCACTGCCGCAAAATCATGGGTTCCCACAAACTGGCTTGCCGCAGCCTGCATGATGGTTTCGTCCAAATGCTTGGGATAAAACCAGGCCCGATTCACATAAAAGGGATCACGAACCCGGGAGTTATAGATCCGGTACGTATACTCCTTACGTGCGCAGGAGCCGATGGCGTTAAACCCCTCATGGACTTCAAACGCCTTTGTCACCACAATATCCACCGGCAGGTGGGTATTGAGCGCATAGGGCAGCCGCTCGGCTGGAATGGTGGAGGTTGTGCGAAAGTTTGCAACATAGCATCTGGCGTGTACACCGGCATCCGTTCGTCCGCAGCCGGTAACATGGGCCTCATGGCCAACCACCATGGCGACGGCTTTTTCCAGTGTCTGCTGCACCGTTGCCAGATTTTTCTGCATCTGCCAGCCGTGATAGGCTGTGCCCTCATAGGTTAAAAAAAGTGCAATATTGCGCATAGCTACCTCACAGCCCAAAATACTTCAGTACAAAAATAGCGGCAATCAGTAAAACAGCGACTCCAAACGCATAGAAATCACGCCGCTTATAGCGCAGGAGCTTCATCTTTGTGCGGCCCTCTCCCCCCTGGTAGCAACGGCACTCCATGGCCGTGGCCAGTTCATCGGCTCTGCGGAACGCACTGATAAACAGCGGCACCAGGATCGGTACCAGGGCTTTCACACGCTCCATGATCTTTCCGCTTTCAAAATCCGCACCTCTCGCCTTCTGGGCGGACATGATTTTATCCGTCTCTTCGATGAGTGTGGGAATAAAGCGCAGGGCAATGCACATCATCATGGCAAGTTCATGGACAGGAAGATGTATTTTTTTCAGAGGTCCCAAAAGGGATTCCAGTCCGTCTGTGAGGGCAATGGGTGATGTGGTATATGTCAGCAGAAACGTACCTGTGATCAGCATCAAGATTCTGCTTACCATAAAGATCGCACGAATGATGCCCTCTGTTGTGATGGTAAGTCCCCAGAAGCGCACAAGCACTGTTTCCCCGGAAGTAAAGAAAATGTTCAGAATTCCTGTGAATACCAGCACAAATATCAGCGGTTTCATGCCCCGGAGAATGGACTTCAGGGGGATTTTTGAGATCAAAATGGTGCTTGCCAAAAACAAAAACACAACGCCATAGGAAATCCAGTGATCCGCAGTGAAAAGCACAACGATATAAACCACCAGAAAAATGAGCTTTGTTCTGGGATCCAGACGGTGAACCGGAGAATTTCCCGGGAAATACTGGCCCAGGGTAATGTCTTTAAGCATGGGCCTTTCCCCCTTTCAGCCCAGCAAGCTGAGAAACCGCCTGCTCCATGGTGTAAACCGGCTCCACAGGCAGTCCCATCTTCTGCAGCTTCATAAACAGGCGGGTGACCTCCGGAATATCCAGGCCCATATCCACCAGCTCCTGTGCATGGGCAAACACCTCTTTGGGTGTGCCGTCAAAAGCCAGGTGGGAGCCGTTCATCACCAGAAGCCGCTGTGCCAATCTTGCCACGTCGTTCATGGAGTGGCTGACCATCATAATGGTGGCGTTCTTGGCTTTTCGGTAGCTCTCAATATTGGCAAGGATCTCCTCCCTGCCCTCCGGATCCAGTCCCGCCGTGGGCTCGTCCAAAATAAGGATCTCCGGCGCCATGGCAATCACACCGGCAATGGCAACCCGCCGTTTTTGTCCTCCGGACAGGTCAAAGGGCGATGCCTCCAGCTGGGCATCGGTAATTCCCACGAATCCGGCAGCCTCCCGCACACGGTGCTCTACCTCCTCTGTGCTCAGCCCCATATTCTTGGGGCCGAAGGAGATATCCTTAAATACCGTTTCCTCAAAGAGCTGGTACTCCGGATACTGAAACACCAGGCCCACCCGGAACCGGCTCTGCCGTGTATAGGCCTTATCCGACCAGATATCTTTTCCGTCCAAAAGGATCTGACCGGATGTGGGCTTTAGCAGGCCGTTCATATGCTGCATCAGTGTGGATTTTCCAGAACCCGTGTGACCAATCACACCGATAAACTCCCCACGTTCCACGGAAAACGAAATATCATCCAACGCAACATGTTCAAACGGGGTTCCGGCGCTATATATATGTTTTAGGTTTTTTACCTCAAGAATAGGTGCCAATTCTGTTTCCTCCCGTGGGTCAGACCTTTACTTGAACGCATCATAAAGTGTCTGCGCACATTCCTCTGCATTGAGCCGCTCCAGCGGCAGATTAAATCCTAACTTGTTGAGCGCATAGCAAAGCTCCACGGTCTCCGGGGCAGCCAGGCCCATATCATGCAGCGCATCCACCTGAGAAAATACCTGCTGCGGTGTGCCGTCCAGGGCAACTTTTCCCTTATTAAGCACAACCACACGCTGGGCTCTCGCCGCCTCGTCCATATGGTGGGTGATGAGAACTACGGTAATTTTCTTTTCCCGATTCAGCTTTAAAACCGTGTCGATGACTTCCCGTCTGCCCTTGGGATCCAGCATAGCGGTAGGCTCGTCCAAAACGATACACTTCGGCTCCATGGCAATGACACCGGCGATGGCCACTCTCTGCTTCTGTCCGCCGGAGAGAAGATGGGGGGCATGTTCCCGGTATTCATACATATCCACCTGCTTGAGGGCATTGTCCACCCTTTGGCGGATGACTGGGCTTGCGATTCCCAGATTCTCCGGGCCGAAGGCCACATCCTCCTCCACCACATTGGCGACAATCTGGTTGTCGGGATTCTGGAAAACCATCCCCACATTACGACGAACCGACATAAGCCAGTCCTCATTGGAGGTATCTATGCCGCACACATAGACCTTACCGCCGCTGGGCAGCAGGATCGCATTAAAATGCTTGGCAAGTGTGGACTTTCCGCAGCCATTGCCTCCCAGGATAGCCACAAATGAACCCTCTTCAATTTGAAGATCAAAATCCTTAAACACGGCAACGCCGGGCGTGCTGTCCACGCCCGGATAAGAAAATGCCAGATGTTCAACGTTGATTGCAGTGCTCAACTGATTTCCTCCCTATTATGGTGTCCATCTTCCGGCTGCACCGCAGGGCAGCATAAGCCCGGTGGAGCGTACCGGAAGTCCCAGTTCTCCCACCGCTGTACTGCCTCCGTGGGTTGCACCAAATACCACATCCGATGCATATCCCACCGCTGAGGGCGCAAGGCCGGTTGTATAGGAATTGATGATAACAAACAAGGGGTTATCTGTCAGCAATTTCCCCACTTCCAGCAGGAACGGATAGAAGCTGGTCTCCATCTTCCAGATCTCGCCGCTGGGTCCCCTGCCGTAGCTGGGGGGATCCATAATAATGCCGTCATATCTGCGGCCCCGGCGGATTTCACGCTGGATGAATTTACCGCAGTCATCCACGATCCAGTGAATGGGGCGATCTCTCAAATCGGATGCAACCGCATTTTCCTTTGCCCATGCTACCATTCCCTTGGAGGCATCCACATGGTACACCTCTGCGCCGCCTGCGGCGGCAGCCAAAGTTGCGCCGCCGGAGTAGGCAAACAGGTTGAGCACCCGAACCGGGCGGCCTGCGGAGGCCACCTTATCCCGGATAAAGTCCCAGTTGGCAGCCTGCTCCGGGAACACGCCCGTGTGCTTAAAGTTCATGGGTTTTACATTAAAGGTCAGATAATCCTTGTAATGAATCTGCCACCGTTCCGGCAGATTATGCTCTGTCCAGTGGCCGCCTCCCGTTGAGGAACGCACATACCGGGCATCATATTTTTTCCATGCCGGTTCACTGTGGGCCGTATTCCAGATCACCTGGGGGTCCGGACGAACCAGTGTATATTGACCCCAGCGCTCCAGACGCTCTCCATTGGATGTGTCCAGAATCTCATATTCCTTCCACTGGTCAGAAATCCAAATCATAGTTTTCTCCTTTTTAATCAGTCATCATCCGAGTCGCCGCCAAATCCCGGGAAATGGGGGAACGGAATTCCACCGGGCAGTGTAGGCTCTTCCGGCTCAGGCTTCTGGGCCTGCTGATACTTCTCCCAAGCCTCCTTGGTGTGCACAGGGCAGACAGCGTAAGGCGCATTCACACCCTCGTTGCAATCGCCATGGAAGCCCTTAAAGACACCGTCGGAGCCATCGCTGTTGATCAGATACACATATCTGTTGTCCAGGAACTCAGAATGCAGGCGATAGGGCTCTGCCATCAAAATTTCATTGATCTCATCCTGGGTCATCTTCACAAGGCCGCGCTGTCCAATGGTAACAGAGGGATCCACCTCCGCAAAATGCTGGCAGTATTCCGTAGCCACGCCGCCTCCGGAGCAGTAATCTACCAGTACGTGCTTTGTACACGCTTCCGTGGGACGATCCTCGGGGTATACCTTGGCAGAACCAATTCTGCCGCCGCGGATATCCGCCTGACAAGCAGCGGTCGGTGCTTTGCCGGAGTCCAGGCACACAGAAGCCGTGGTCATCTTACCGTTGTCGTACAGAGATCTGTCGCTCTTGCCGCTGTGCAGGGGGCCCATAACCTTCTTCCACAATTTTGCGGAGGGGTTGAAGGAAAGACCTAGACTCTCGGGTTTATCAAAACCGGTCCAGACAGCCGCTGTATAGTAGCCGGTGTAGCCGCAGTAGTAACGGTCCTTATTATCGCCGGTAGTACCGGTCTTACCTGCGGTGGTGATGCCCATGCCGGCCAGGTCGGCAATGCTGCCGGTACCGTCGTGGGTAGCGCTCACCAGGCAGTAGTTCATATAGTCTACCGTCTTCTGGCTCAGAATATCTCTGGTCTCCTGGGTGTTGTCCAGCACCAGATTGCCCTCGCTGTCATATACCTTAGTGAAGGTTCTGCTCTTGCGGAACGTGCCGTTGTTGGCAAAGGTACCGAAGGCATCTGCCATTTCACGCACGGTAACGCCGTAGGTCTGAGCACCCAGCGCCAGAGGGCCAAGGGATATATCAGACAGCACTCTGCCGTCCTCCAGAACACGCTCCTCAATCAGAGAGTGTACGCCGAACTTCTCTTTTGCGAAATCGAAGGCGTAGCCCTCACCGATTTCCATCAGCGTATTGCCAGCCACTGCGTTCACAGAGGAGGTAATGCCGCTGAGAATGGTTCTGGAATAGGAGTATCTCCGGTTGTCATTCTGAGGATACGCACCCATGTTGTAGGTAACAGGCATGTCCTTAATAACGGTTGCAGGGTTGATAGCCCCCAGCTCAAAGGCAGGAGCGTACACCGCAATGGGCTTGAAAGAAGAACCGGACTGGCGCTCTGCCTCTGTGGCACGGTTGTACTCATCGAAGCCCGTCTTCTCACCCACACCGCCTGCAAGGCCTACCACATCACCGGTTCTGTTGTCAAGAACCACGATGGCAGACTGGAGCTGCTGGCCGCTGCGGGTATCCGGGATCTCCTCCAGGTTCGTGTAGATCTTATCAATCTGATTCTGAACCTTCATATCGATTGTGGTGTAGATCTGATAGCCGCCGGAGCAGACCTGCTGCTTGAAGAGCTTCTCATTGGCCGCTGTATAGGCCATACCGCTTTTCTCTGCAAAGGCTCTGGCCACTTCATCCAGAACCGTATCTGCAAACCAGGAGTAATTGTCCTGGGATGCGCTCTGGTTGATCGCCGTCAGTGTATTGCACTGGGGACAGTAATAGTTCTCTCCATCTTTTACAAAGGTGCTTACAGTATTCTTATATCCGCAGCTCTCGTTGGGACACTGGGCCAGACGGTCTTCGTTATCAATACCATTTTTAAATACCAGTTCCTGGTTGACAGCTTCCTGGTACTGCTCCTCTGTGAGCATGCCGTATTCCTTCATGGCTCTCAGAACCAGCAGCTGGCGGCTGCGGTTTCTCTCTCTGCCGGTCATCTCCTGGGCGGCCTCTGCGCCGGGAGCTTTGTACTTAAAAGCGCGGCCATAGGGGTCAAACAGCGAGGGGTTATTGGTAATGCTGATAATACTTGCACACTCGGCCGGGGTCAGCATTTCCACCTCCTTGCCGAAATAGGTAGCAGCGGCGCTGCGCACGCCATAGCAGCCCTGGCCCAGGTAAATCACGTTCAGATACCGTTCAATGATTGTCTTTTTATCGTAGCTCTTTTCCAGCTGTACCGCCCGGAAAATTTCCAGCATTTTTCGCTGAACCGTAACGTCGTCTGCCGTCTCATCGGTGGAAAGCAGTATATTCTTGATAAGCTGCTGTGTAATGGTGGAACCACCGGCAGAAGAGTCGCCGAAGAACATTCTGGCACAGGCCTTCAGTGTTGTCACCCAGTCCACGCCCTGGTGCTCCAGGAAGCGGTGATCCTCAATGGCGATGGCCGCATCGATCATCGCCTGGGGGATATCCTCATAGGAGGCCCACTCACTGCTGGTCTCCGCAAACAGCTTCTGATAGATCTGAAGCTGGCTGTTTTCGTCCAGATAGTACATATAGGAGTTCTGCTTGTGCTGATATCCCTCAATGTCCACATTTGCCATGGGCAAAACATCCTCTTGGAGGTAGTCCCCCAGGGTTCCCACAAATACAAAGCCGCATACGATGCCGATGAGCAGCACGGTAACAACTGCGCCCACTGCGACTTTTAAAATTGAGAACAGCACGGCAAGTACACGGTACAGCGTGGATACGGTCCAATGCGGATTCCAATCCTGCCGTGGCATATTCTTCTTTTTCTTATTTCCTGACATAGGTTTCCCTCCAACACGCAGCCCACAGGCTGCTGGTATGATCAAAATTATCTTGATTATCTTGAAGCAATAGTATGGGAGTATACCATCGTTCGTATGATTATAGCATATCCCATAGAAAAACGAAAGACCCAAATTTTTAATAAAAATTTAAATTAAGCTCATAATATTTCCAACAAAACTTCCACGAAGCACATTTTCCGCAGGAAACACATATACTGTTATCAGATGTCAGTCCTCGAGATCCACTCCTAAAAAAATGAAAATCCCGATCCTCATATATTTCCTCTTGATTTTCTATCAAGGACTCGTTAGAATGTAGTCATAGAGAGATTGCGAGGTGACAAAACTATGGAAGACCAATTTGGTTCTGATTTTATCACAATCACAGATGAGGATGGCAACGATTACGAATTAGAGGTTCTGTCTTCTATTGAGTACGAGGGCGAGACTTATTTGGCGGTCACCTTGGCTACCGACGATGAGGATGCGGAGCTGCAGGTAAACATTCTGAAATCCGTAGAAGAGGACGGCGAGCCCATTCTGTGTGCCATTGAGGACGACAAAGAACTGGAAGCTGTGTACTCTCTCATCATGGATCAGCTCTACGAAGAAGACGAAGAATAATCATGCTGCCTGCTTGGTGCGTGTTGTGTCCTTTTGGACCCACATTTTTTTAACGGGATGTTAGACTTCCCTGCTGTATTGCAGACCTCCCGCCCTTACTTTGATAAGTGGTGGACGCTGGGAGCAGCGCAAGTTGGGAGCGGCAACCCACCTGCCTTTTCGTGCAGGTCATAATCGGACATGATACGGCCGAAGCGGGTCATGACATGGGGGCTTTGCCCCCATGTTTTTTTATTATATCTCATAAAATGAGCCATGTGTTCTCTGCAAAAAACTGTAAACTTTTTTATTTTTTGCCCATTTTCAGAACCGTCCCTCTTGAAACACCCATTAGAATCGGTTATAATGTGCTGGTCTGTGTATATAAATTCACACCGACCACCAACGGAAAATGAGAGGAATTGATTACATGAGCGCATCTAGCAAAAAAAAGCTCCGCAAGGAGCAAGGCGTTGCTGAATTAACCGAAAAGCAGCGCCAGGAGCAGGCCGAAGGCAGAAAGCTGAAAGCATACACTTATACCTTCGTCGCCGTTATTTTGGCTATTGTAATCGCTGCTGTTTCAATCGGCGGTGTTACCCTGGTCAAACGCTCCGGCATTATGGAAAAGAAAACAATTGCTGCAACGGTAGACGGGCAGGAATTGAACAGTGTTCTTATGAACTACTACTTTATTGATTCCATCAATGCTAAGACCCAGGAATGGACCAATCAGTATGGTAATGCCGCACCCATGTATGCCCAGCTGATGGGGCTGGATATGAGCAAGCCTCTGAATGAGCAGCCCTATGCAGAGGGTGATACCACATGGGCAGATTATTTCTACGATACCGCACTGAAAAATGCGCAAAGCGATTTTGCCCTGGCAAAGAAAGCCCAGGAAGAGGGCTTTACCATGTCTGAGGAGGACACCAAGGCCTTTGAGCAGAATTTTGAGATGCTCAAAATGCAGACTCTCCTTAACTATAAGAGCTTTGATGATTTCCTGTCTCTCAACTACTGCCCCGGCGCTACCGAGGAGTCCTTCCACCAGTATTTGGAGCGCTCCTCCCTGGCTGCCGCATACATGAAGGCAACTTACGACGGTCTTACCTACGAGGATGCTGACCTGCGTGAGTTTGAAAAGGACAGCTACAATCATTACTCCTCCTATTCTTATGCTGTGTACCCTGTCGGTGCTTCCAGCTTCCTGGAGGGCGGCACCCAGGATGAAAGCGGCAATACCACCTACTCCGACGAAGAAAAGGCAGCCGCAGCTGACAAGGCTAAGGAAATTGCCGACTCCCTTACCGAGGCTACCACTGTGGAAGAGCTGGATGCGGCCATCGCCGCTTTGGAGATGAACGCTGACAAGGAAAATGCAGAAAGCTCCAAGGTCACCAACGCTCTCTACAGCACCATGAACGAGCAGCTCCAGGAGTGGATCAGTGACAGCTCCCGCAAGGCCGGGGATATCACCGCAATTGTCAATGAATCCACATCCACCGACGCAGACGGAAACGAAGTGAAGACCGTCAACGGCTACAATGTAGTCATGTTCCAGGAGCGCAATGACAACCTGGATCCTCTCGCAAATGTCCGCCATATTCTGGTGTCTTTCGAGGGCGGTACCCCCGATCAGAACGGAACCATGACCTATTCTGAAGAGGAAAAAGCCAAAGCCAAGGCAGAGGCAGAGGAAATGCTGGAACAGTGGAAGTCCGGTGAGGCTACCGACGAGAGCTTTGCTGCTCTGGCCACCGAGAAGTCCGATGACAAGGGTTCTGCCGCAAACGGCGGTCTCATTGAGGACATCAGCCGTGACAGCAATCTTGTGGAGAACTTCCTCAATTGGTCTGTGGACGAGGGCCGCAAAACCGGCGATGCTGATATTGTGGAATCTCCCTACGGTTACCATGTTATGTACTATGTAGGCGATACCGATTACACATACCGGGATTACATGATTGAAAACGCTCTGCGTGAAAAAGATCTGGAGCAGTGGCACACCGATCTTACCGATGCCGTCACCGCTACCAAGGGTGATACCAGCCGCATTAAGCTGGGCCGTGTCATTCAGCCCACCATGGGCAGATAATCAAAAAGGTACGCTGCGCACAGCAGCGTACCTTTTCTATATGTATAAAAACACCTCCCGGGGAGAAAATTTCCACAGGAGGTGTTGCTTTATGAATCGCAAGCAACTAACTTTGGCTCTCATCGGAGGAGGCCTTGCAGGAGCGGCGAACGGGCTTCTGGGAGCTGGCGGCGGGATGATTCTCGTTCCCTTTCTGACCCGGTTTTCGGACCTCAGAGAGAACGAAATTTTCCCTGCGTCCGTATCCATCATCCTGCCAATCTGTCTGGTATCTCTGGCCTTTTCCGCAGATCTGACCGTATTTCAAAACCCTGTCACACTTCCCTGCCTGCTGGGAAGTATCCTGGGGGGAATTGCGGCGGGATTTCTGGGAAAACGCATTCCCACCGCTTGGCTCCATCGGATCCTTGGACTTATTATCATCTGGGGAGGGATTCATTTTCTATGCTAGAATCTGGCGGCTTTTCACTGGTCATAGGTTCCCTTCTGGGTTTTTTGGCAGGACTCGGCGTAGGCGGCGGAAGTCTGCTGATGCTGTGGCTGACACTGGTGGTTCAAATGGAGTACCCACACTGTAAGTGTGGGTCAGCTTTTGGGTTTCAATAATCGGTTCCAATGCTTCTCCTATCTATCGCAGGCACTTACAGCGCCGCAGCAATCTCTGCGGCACACTCCTCAACGGAAAGTGCCGTCAGCGAGACATCCAATCCCGCTTTTTTCAGTTCATACAGTAACCCTACCGTTTCCGGCACCGTCAGACCCACCTGCTGCAGTCCTTCCACATCCAGAAAGACTTCTCTGGGGGTGCCATCGGCAATGATCTGACCTTCGTTCATCACAATGAGCCGATCAGCCTGTGCCGCTTCGTCCATATGATGGGTAATGAGCACTACCGTGACGCCCTGCTCCCGATTGAGACGGCGAATGGTACTGATTACCTCTTCCCTTCCCACCGGGTCCAGCATGGCGGTCGGCTCGTCCAACACAATGCAGCGAGGCTGCATGGCCAGCA
>RCNH01000067.1_pt1 | contig 49705 bp, 38 predicted proteins | sample 2041161 | NCBI WGS metagenome assembly RCNH01 (sample SAMN09708215, study PRJNA481090) | Feces metagenome, whole genome shotgun sequencing project. | biome: feces | host: Leptonychotes weddellii | place: Antarctica: Sion Island | collected 2010-03-01 | reverse complement strand
GGAATGTGTCTGGGTGTGGTCCCCGTTATCGGCCTGACCCTCCCCTTCATCAGCTACGGCGGCAGCTCCATTGTCTCCATGTACCTGGCCATGGGTGTGGTATCCAGCATCCATGCCCATCCTGCACCGGGGACCCGGGACTACTACATCCGCCCCACTTACCATCTCAAATAGAAAACATGAGGCTGTGACCTGAGTCGGTCACAGCCTCATTTCTTTATTTCAGCTTTTCTGTGAGAGTGCCATCCGGGGTCACAAACACAGTACGGTAGGTCGTATAGACCACCATGCCGGGTTTGGCACCGCCGGGCTTCTTCACATACCGGACAGGCGTTACATCCACGGCCACATTCTGGCTCTGTCTGGCCTGAGAGAACCAGGCTGCCAGCTGTGCGGCCTGAGTGATGGTTTCATCCGGCGGCTGAGGGCCTGCACAGGGTACAATGACATGACTGCCGCTCTGCTTCTGGACATGGAACCACAGGTCATTCTTCTGGGCCAGCTTCGTGGTCAGCTCGTCATTCTGCCGATTGTTCTTTCCCACATAAATGGGGTATCCATCCGTAGACACAAACCGCATGGGCTTCGTGCCGGATTGCTTCATACGCTTACGGCCGCTGTCCTGCCGGACATAGCCCCCGGCTGCCAGCTCCTGACGGATTTCCTCCAGCTCTGCCTCAGACTCAGCCCGCTCCAGCTCCTCCAGAACACTTTCCAAATACTGAAGCTCTTCCCTGCCCAGAGTCAGCTGGTGGGTCAGCTCCTTTTCTGCTGTTTTTGCTTTGGCATAGTCCTTATAATACTTGGCTGCATTCTGCTGGGGAGACAGCAGCACCGACAGAGGAATGGAAATGGGCTTCATCTCCGGGTCATAGAAATTCTCTGCCACCAGCACCGTCTGTCCCTTGGAAATAGTGTGCAGGTTAGCCGTTACAATATCACCCATTTGCCGCAGATGCTCCCGGTCCTGGGCTGTGGTCAGTTCCTTCTCCTGCACGGCCATTTTCCGGCGGATTCTGTCCCGGAGATTCTGCACCGTCTTTCTCACGGACTGTGCCTTCTGGCGCATGGTATCCCGGCGATCCCGCAGGGTGTGATAGCTGTCCAGCAGGGCTCCGAAGGACTCTGCCTCCCGGCAGGTATAGCCGGGGCCATACTGCATCACGGGAACAAAGGCATAGGCCTTGGGCGTGCCGTCCGGCTGCTCCAGAAGGTAAGGCTTCAGGGGGTGCAGATGGGCGTCAAAGAACGCTTTCACCTTCTTTGCCGTCTGAAGCAAATCCTGTCCTTCCAGTCTTCCGTCCACACTTCCCAGCGCATAGAGGGCTGCTTCCCGGCATACCAGAGGAGACAGTCCGCCCACACCGTCCATGAGGCGGTCTGTCAGCTTGTCAGGCCCTGCTTCACTGAGAAGCTCATAGAAGTCCTGTTCCTCCATCTGTGCAGGGTTTCGTTTCAGCACAGGCTCCGGGTCCTGATAGTACAGACCGGGAAGGGCCTGCCGCTTGGCAGAATCATCCAGTCCCACCCGGCGCAGGCAATCCAAAATCCGGCCATCGGCACTCAGAAGATATACATTGGTGGTTCTTCCCATAAGCTCGGCAACCAGGGTCCTTTTCACCAGGTCGCCCATTTCATCGGTACACTCAAAGGTGAGCCGTGCAATTCTCTCCATGGGAGGCTGCTCCACCCCAATCAGCTTGCCGCCGGACAGATGCTTTCTCAGGAGCATACAGAACATGGGCGGCTGATCCGGGTTTTCCGGATTGGCATTGGTAAGATGGATTCTGGGTGCCGTCGGGTTGGCGGCAATTAAAAGCCGCTGTCTCCCGCTCATGCACCGGAGCAGAATGACCACCGTATCTCTGCTGGGCTGGTGGATCTTCTCCACTCTGGCTCCCAGGGCTGTTTCTCTTATTTCATTCAGTACACCTGTCAAATAGGTTGCATCAAACGCCATATAGTTCCTCCATCACGGCCACAAAAAGCTCATTGATCCGCTCCGTCTGCCCTGTCAGGTACAGATACCCAAACAGGCACTCCAGACCGGTAGCCCGGGCATATTCCCTGGGAGAAGCATTCTTCGGAACTCCATGCACATGGGTGTTTTTTCCTCTGCGATAGGCTCCCTGCTCCTCCTCTGTAAGCATAGGCTCCAGACGCTCTACAAACCGGGACTGTGCAGGTGCCGAAACATAGGACACCGTTTCTTTGTGGAGGTTTCCCACCTTTGTTCTTCCATGGGTACACAGCCAAGTCCGTACAAGCAGTTCAAACACTCCGTCTCCCATATGTGCCAGACCCAGTGCGGAAATATTCCCCACCTGTCGCACATCCATTTCTGGCTTAAAATAATTCTCCACTGCCAGACCTCCTTGGTATTTTTCCGTACTATTGTACAACACAACTACTAAAATTGCAATGGCAAAGGGCTGCTCTCAGATCCATGAGGCTCATTCTGCCGCCCATACAGAAACGGAGTGACACTGTCTCGTGCCACTCCGTGTTTCTGTATTATAGAATCTGCCTTATGCAGCTGCACCAGGTGCCAAAGACTCCGGAGGAACAGATTCCGGAGGGGCCGGCTCTGTGACGGGCGGTTCTGTAGGTGCAGGCTCAGTCTGAGGCGGCTCCGTGGGAGCCGGTTCTGTCGGGGCCGGTTCCGTCTGAGGCGGCTCTGTAGGAGCCGGTTCCCATGACTTTGGGGCCACCAGAACCTTTTCGTCTCGCCGGGCATAGGAAGAATCGTCTTCCCACTCTCTGGAGATCAGCTCATCTGTCTCCTTGCTGTATTTACACTTATAGGAATTACCTGCATAGCCGGTGTAGCCGGTGACAATGGTATCGCCGATTCCCTTGTCCGGATACTCTCTGGCAATCTCATCGGTATATTCCACATCAACTACCTCATAGGGCGTTCTGCTGTCCTCGACCCATTCCATCTCTACATAATAGTCCTTGGTGTCAGTACCCACATATTCCAGATGCACTGCACCGTCATGGACAGACATGTAAATCTTTACGGGATAATCGGTGTTATTTCTGAACTTGAAGTCCAGAGAGCCCCAATATACCGTAGCGTCCATACCTGTGGGAACATAGCTGACGGCGAATGTATGCACGGCCCGCTCTACAATTTCAAAGTCAGCAAGCAGTGCTCCGTAATACAGGGTAGATGCTACCTGACATACGCCGCCGCCTACCTCGTCCACGGTATTATTGCCGGAATACACCGCTGCATCCTGGTATCCCTTTTCTGATGTACGCTCACCCACCACCTCATTGAAGGAGAATGTAGCGCCGGGGGCCAGAATATAGCCGTCGATGGCCTCGCAGGCCAGCCGCAGATTGGTGGTACGCTTTTCATTCCAGGTATGGTCCGTGCTGATGGAAACCAGACTGTCCTTGAAGTAGTCTGCCTCCAGATTGGCCTTAATGGCCTTAGGTACAAGAAGCTGGAAGGGCACCTCAATCACTTCGCCCTCCTTGGCACTGTCTATCTTCTTCTGAATATCCTCCAGAACAAAGCCATAGCCCAGTGCTTCTTTGGATGCAACATAAGTCTTTTCATCAAACACCGCATCTACAGGAGCAGTGCAGTTATCTGCAAAGATCTTGCTGAGGTCCAGCTTATCAGGTTCCTTCTGCTCATAGTTCGCAGTGACTGTGGTAAAGTCTGCCGCATAGAACTGCTCCAGAACCTTCTGGTACAGCGCCGCCGTGTCCAGCGTTCTGCCGCTGGTTCCCATATGGATGGTCATGACCTGACCGCCCTTGGGATAATAAGGCTTATCCATCGGAATCACGATGACCTCGCCCTCTTCCGGCTCCTCCTCTTCCTCCTCAGACGGCTGATCCTCCGGTCTGTTGGTATCGGGAAGGGCAAATTTTGCAAGGTCCGGGCGTTTGCCCTCTACGGTAACGGAAGTCTGAGTCAGGCTGCTGGAAAATGCAGCGCCCAGTGCCTCCAGAGAGGAACGGACATAATCACGGTCCAGGGTCAAATAGTCTTCAATCGGAAGCTCATAGGTTGTAGCAGCTGCTGCGGCACGGGCCTTGACTCTCTGGAACATATTGCCGTCCCGGCCGTATTCATAAGCCGCCTGTGCAAGTGCTGCCGTATCCAGCTTCACCTTGCACTCCTCCGGTGTCAGCACGAGCTTCTCATCCTGAAGCATAATGGTCAGCGGCTGGGCATAGGCCTTGTCAGCCTTCTCTCGCAGAGCCGCTTCTGCCTCCTGCTGGGTCATTCCCTGCAGGTTCATATCCATTGCAAATACATTATTGAAAATCAGGCCGTCATCTCTGTAGTGCATCCAGAAAATGGCACCGGCTGCAATCACCAGGAAAACCAAACAGCTGACCAGAATGATAACCAGCTTCTTTTTCCAGTTTCCGGTCCCTTTTGACTTTGTATTCTTTTTTCCGGCAGAGGCCTGTGTCACCTGTTTATGTGCTTTTTCGATCTGCACACGCTTTGCCTTTGACATCTGGCTCTTCTGCTGTTCAAATTTCCCCTTTTTAATATCAATCTCTCCTTATCTAAAGCAGCATCGCCGCACAGTATCATTGCGCAATACTCATTTCAAAAGCATCATGCAGATATATTTTACCACAATTCCCACGGATTGCAATTACAATTCCATCTCAAGTTGTTACAATTATGTGAACCTTTTAAAGGAGAGAATGTATTGTTTTCACAGAACGATTCAGAGCAGCGAAAGGCCATTCTGCTTTTTACAGAACGGCCTTTCATATCTTTCCTTATGAGGCTCTCAGCCTGCCAGCATGGCCTCCACCAATGCGCTTGCCTGACGCAGAGGATCTGCGCCCTTCGCCAGAGCAAGGCGGAGGGTGGGCTTCTTTGCATCGGCTGCAAAGAACAGGCGCTTTTCATACTGCTCTGTTCCGCAGACTCTGCTCACCTTCTCGAAGTCCAGCTCTCTCAGCGTAAAGCTGAGCTCTGCTCCCTTCTGGCGGATGTCTACGATTCCTGCATCCTTGGCCTTGGCCCGGAGAAGTGCCACATCGATGAGGTTCAGCACGCCCTTCGGCGGCTCTCCATAGCGGTCCACGATCTCGTCCAGAAGATCGTCTGCATCCTCCCGGCTGCGAATGGCTGCCATACGCCGGTACAGGTCCATGCGCTCTTCTCCACGCTCCACATAAGTCTTGTCAATGTTGGCGGTGATGGTAATATCTGCGCTGCACTCGGGAATCGGTGCTTCCTTGCCCTGCTCCTCCCGGACAGCCTCGTCCAGCAGCTTCAGGTACATATCATAGCCCACAGACATCAGATGACCCGACTGCTCCGCACCCAGCAGATTTCCTGCGCCCCGAATCTCCAGGTCTCGCATAGCAATTTTAAATCCGGAGCCGAACTCCGCAAAATCACGAATGGCAGAAAGGCGTTTCTCCGCCACCTCTGTCAGGGATTTGTCCGGCTTGTATGTGAAATAGGCGAAGGCATGACGACTGGAACGGCCCACTCGGCCACGGAGCTGGTGGAGCTGGCTCAGGCCCAGTCGGTCTGCATTTTCAATAATCAACGTATTGGCATTTGGAATGTCCAGGCCTGTTTCGATGATGGTTGTACACACCAGAACCTGAATTTCTCCTTCTGCCATTGCCTGCATAATGTCGCCCAGGGCGTCCTCGCTCATTTTGCCATGGGCCACGGCAATGCTCACTCCATCGCCCAGACGCTCCCGCAGGGAAGCGGCACAGCGTTCAATGGTCTCCACCCGGTTATACAGGTAGTACACCTGACCGCCCCGCTGAAGCTCCCGGCGAATGGCATCGTCGATAATTCCCTGATTATGCTCCATGACAAAGGTCTGAACGGGATAGCGGTCGGCAGGCGGTGCTTCCAGTGTGGACATATCCCGGATGCCGGACAGGGCCATGTTCAGAGTTCTGGGAATGGGGGTTGCAGACAAGGTCAGGACATCAACGCCCTTGGAGATTTCCTTCAGCCGTTCCTTGTGGGACACGCCGAAGCGCTGTTCTTCGTCCACCACCAGAAGGCCCAAATCTTTAAACTCCACACTCTTTTGCAGCAGCTTATGGGTTCCGATAATAATATCAATGGAACCGGCCCGCAAATTTTGCAGGGTTCTCTTCTGCTGCGCCGGAGTTCTGAACCGGCTGAGCACATCCACATTCACAGGAAAACCACGGAACCGGTTCACCACCGTCTGATAATGCTGCTGGGCCAGAACCGTAGTGGGCACCAGCATGGCCACCTGTTTGCTGTCCAGCACTGCTTTCATAATGGCTCTGAGTGCCACCTCTGTCTTGCCGAAGCCCACATCGCCACAGAGCAGCCGGTCCATGGGCGTAGCAGATTCCATGTCTGCCTTGATTTCATCGATACACCGAAGCTGATCGTCTGTCTCGGGATAAGGGAAGTGCTCCTCAAATTCCCGCTGCCAGGGAGAGTCCGGTGCATAGGCATAGCCCACTTCCCGTTTTCTGGCGGCATAGAGCTTAATCAGCTCCCCTGCCATGTCTTTGGCGGCTTTTCTGGCCTTTGTCTTGGTCTTCTGCCAGGCATCGGAACCGATTTTATTCAGCTTTACCGGCGTATCCTCTCCGCCGCCGATGTATTTGCTGATCTGGTCCAGCTGGGTTGCCGGAATATACAGGGTGTCAGAGCCTAAATAGGCGATCTTTACATAGTCCTTAATGACCCCGTCCACCCGGATCTGTTCCATAGCCACAAAGCGGCCGATGCCGTACTGGTCATGGACCACCAGATCTCCGGGAGACAAATCCGTAAAGGAAGCCAGCTTCTGCCGGTTGGTTGCCGCCACCTTCTTGGCCTTTGGCTTGGGGATTTCCCTTGCCACCAGCTGGCCCTCGGAAAGGACCGCCAGCTTCATATCGGGATACTCCATGCCGCTGGGCAGATTGCCCTCTGTCAAAAGAATCTGACCCGGCTTTGGAAGGGAGGTCAGAGGAAATGCCAGAAAACTGGACAGACCTCTTTCGCTGAGCATAGTCTGGAGCATTTCCGCCCGGCGGCGGCTGCCGCAGAGCACCAGAGAAGAAAACTCCATTTTCTGGTAATGGGCCAGATCGGAGGCCGCCACATCCAGATTTCCTCCGTAACCGGGAAGCTGCTTACTGCTCATGGACAGCAGCTCCTGAGGAGGACGATCCTCCGGATATGCGGCACCTGCGAAGGCATCCAGATAGACGGTGGGGCGGTTGCTGAGCCGTGCGCAGAAATCCTCCCAGCCCATGGCAAAGTCACACAGCTCCCCTGCCACTGCTCCCGACTGGAGCAGGCTGTCCAACTGAAGTCCCAGCTCCTCCGTCTGCCGCTTGGCTGCACGGTGGAGACTGCCCTGGTCGCAGACCACAACAAGGGTCTCCGCAGGTACATAGTCAAAGGCTGTGGCAAGCTCCGGGTAGATGAGGGACATATATCGGTCCGCAGCGGACAAATGGAGCGATGTCTCCAGCTTGCTCTTGTCCTGCTCAAAGGTGCGAATCAGGTCCTCATTGGGATTTTTCCGCCGCCGCTGCCGGGCAATCAGGTGGTCCAGATCTTTTATCAGGCCTGCCGTTCCCTGGGGGTGAAGTCCCGGCTGAGTCTCCGCCACAGGCAGAATCATAACCTGCTCCGTATTTTCCGTCCGGCGCTGGGTATCGGTGTCGAAGTATCCCATGGTGTCCAGCTCGTCACCGAAAAATTCCACTCGGACCGGCTGTTCCTGTCCGGGGGAATAAATATCCAGAATTCCACCACGAAGGGCAAACTGGCCGGGGCCTTCCACCATACTGGTGCGGCTGTAGCCCATGGCTGTCAGCTTTTCCAGAAGCTCGTCGATCTCCATGGTCTGCCCCAGACAGAGCCGGAAGGCAGAGCCAAAGAGGACAGACTTCGGCATGGTACGCATGCTCATGGATTCCCAGGAGAAAATCTGGATTTTAGTCTCTCCTCTTCCCAGATGATAGAGCTGCTCCAGACGGCGCTGTTCCCAAACACGGGAGGTCACCGCTGCATCATACAGGTTCAGGTCCCGTCCGGGAAGCACAGGGGCCTCCAGATTCAAAAAGGCCTTCAGTTCCTCTCGCAGTCGCTTTGCCAACAGATCATCCTGACAGATCACAGCAATGGGTCTGCTTCCCAGATGGGCCAGTGCCGCAATGATATGGCTGCGGTTGATTTGAGACAGTCCTGTTGCAGCTGCGGCCTTTCCTTCTTCTGCCGCACGCAGAAGGGCCTCAAACCCAGGCTGGGCTTTTAAGGCAGATAAGAGTAGTTCCATGGCATATGCCTCCTTTCGTGGTGATTTTTCCACGCAGAAATGCGGAAAGCGGGATATTTCCCCACTTTCCGTCAATGTTCCATAAAGAGCCTTCACCCCCGTGACAAATTGCCACGGGGGGATGGTTTTACTTTCCGTTATATCGACTGGCTGATTTTTCCACTCCCTGAGTGGTAATGAGAAGTGCTGCATCAGCAGCCTTTTCCCACACGCCATCCAGTGCTTTCTCTTCCTGAGCTGAGAAGCTGGACAGAACCCAGTCTGCCAGATCATAGTCAGGATGGGGCTTTGCTCCCACTCCGATTTTCACCCGGGGGAAGCTCTGACACTGGAGGTGGGCAATAATGCTCTTGATGCCATTATGACCGCCGGCAGAGCCATCGGCCCGCACTCTGAGCCGTCCGGGCTCCAGAGAAATGTCATCATACAGCACTATAATACGCTCCGGCGGCAGCTTATAGAAGCGAGCAGCCTGTGCCACGGATTCACCGGAGAGATTCATATAGGTCTGAGGCATCAGCAGGATGAGCTTCTGCCCTCCCACGGTAGCTTGCCCCAAGAGGCCCTGAAACTTTCCCCGATCCACCCGGCAGTTCAGGCGGTCCGCCAAGGCCATGAGGCTGCGGAAGCCTGCATTATGCCTGGTTTTTTCATACTGCTTCCCCGGGTTTCCCAGTCCAACAATCAGCCAATCCGCCGAAGGTTTTCCCAGCATCTTAGAACAGGCTGGAGATGGAAGTCTCGGTGTAAACGCGATTGATGGCCTTTGCAAACAGAGGAGCAACGTCCAGCTGCTTGATCTTCTTGCCGGTGTAGCCCTCGGGCATGGGGATGGTGTTCAGAACCATCAGCTCCTCGATATAGCCATTATCGATACGATCCATAGCGGGGCCGGACAGGACACCATGGGTAGCGCAGGCATAAACCTTTGCAGCACCGCCGACTTCAACCAGAGCGGCAGCAGCGTTGCACAGAGAACCGGCGGTATCCACCAGATCATCATACAGGATGCAGGTCTTGCCCTTCACATCGCCAATAACGTTCATAACTTCGCAGAAGTTGGCCTTCTGACGGCGCTTGTCAACAATAGCCAGATCCATGTGAACCTTTGCAGCAAAGTTACGAGCTCTTGCCACAGAGCCTGCGTCGGGGGAAACGACAACAAACTCGCTGTGGTCAAACTGATCCTCGGGGAACTTCTCCATGTAGTACTTCACAAATGCAGGAGCACCCAGCATATTGTCTACAGGGATATCAAAGAAGCCCTGAATCTGGTTTGCGTGCAGATCCATGGTCAAAACACGGTCAGCACCGGCAGCGGTCAGCATGTTAGCAACCAGCTTTGCGGAGATGGGGTCGTGTGCCTTGGCCTTACGGTCCTGACGGGCGTAGCCGTAGTAGGGCATAACAGCGGTGATTCGGCCTGCAGAAGCACGGCGGCAAGCGTCAATCATGATCAGCAATTCCATCAGGCTATTGTTTACGGGCTTGCAGGTGGACTGGACCAGGAATACGTCACAGCCACGCACCGTCTCGTTGATGGAAACAGAGACCTCGCCGTCAGCAAACTGCTTCACTTCACTCTTGCCAAGCTCCAGGCCGAGCTCGTCGCAAATACCCTTTGCGAAAGAGGGGTTGGCGTTGCCGCAGAACACCTTGATTTCTTTACCATGTGCGATCATCGGAAGGTACCTCACTTTTTTTCTATTCTGGAATCCGGCTTACCGGAAAACCTACTTTTTATGTTTGTTGGCCCAGTCTTTTTTATTCGTCTGCCGACTTCTGGCCAGAGCCAACGCGCCGTCGGGCACATCCTGTGTAATCACAGAGCCTGCGGCGATATATGCGCCCTGTCCCACCTGGACAGGAGCCACCAGACAGGTGTCGCAGCCAACAAACGCATTGTCCTGCACCACAGTCTGGTATTTATTTACCCGATCAAAATTAGCAGTGGCCACACCACAGCCAATATTACAGTCCTGCCCCACCGTGGCATCTCCCAGGTATGCAAGATGGGCAACCTGCGTTCTGGCCCCCACCGTGGCACGGTTCAGCTCCACAAATGCACCTGCACGGACCGCAGGAGCCAGGCTGGTTCCGGGCCGCAGATTTGCAAAGGGGCCTACACTGCAATCCCGGCCGATAAAGACCTTTTCAGCACGGCTTTGCACCACCTGTGCGCCGTCTGCCACAGAACAGTCCGTAAGGAATGTATTGGGGCCGATGGTGCAGTGGCTGCCAATGCTGTTGCGGCCATTGAGAACGGTACCGGGCATGAGCGTGGTATCCGCTCCCACTGTAGTCCAGGGATTCACATAGCAGTTGTCCAGATCCCAGATCTTCACGCCGGTCTGAGCAAGCAGAAGAAGCTGGCTCCGATTCATGGCGTGCTGGAACGACAGCAGCTCTGTATAGTCACTGATGGGATAAAAGCCCTCTTCCGGGCCGCAGGATTCCGATTCCTCCGCCAAAAAATGGGCAAAGGAAAAATCCTGATCCAATGCATCCATAAATGTTTCCCGGTTGACCATGAATGCCCCATGACGGGCCTCCGTCTGAGGCACCGGACACCCCCGTGCAGGGATATGGGCAACAGGTCCTGTAATGATACAGACCCGGGAGCTTCCCTCGTCCATTGTGGACAGAAACACATGCAGAAGGTCTGCCGGATTCTGCTCGGTACAGACCGTCAGCTCCACATCATCGGGGAAGCAGCTCTTCGCCCGGGCGATGCAGCCGGGCTGCGCCACCAGGAAAAATCGTTGTGCACCCATTTGGGCAAGAGAACCGGACAACCAGGCAAGAAGCGGTACGCCCTGCACCTGCTCCAGCATCAATGGGTCCTCCCGACCGGTTCGCCGGGTATCGTCCGGCACAAAAATCACCACAGAATCCACCGACACAGCTTCGGCACTCCTTCCCTGCACTCACTTCCTCAGCAGGACATGCATAGTCATTATACCACTTCCGGCAGTATAATAGCAACCATTTTCAGCAGACTTTTCTTAAATTTATGTCAAAACTTTTAAGTACATGAAATTCAAACAAAAATTCCCTGTCATCTGTCCCCATATTTATGAGATTCTACCCACGCAGGACATTCTATCACACAGGAAAAACCGCTCTGCAAAATGCGGAGCGGTCATATTCCTTATTTCATTGCCTGATCCTGCTGAATGAGGAGCTTCAGAGCTTCCACACCCACACGAATGGCAGCAGAAGTATCCTCAGTCATATTCTGACCCAGGCCGGCCTTCTCCCGCTCCTGATTCCAAATCACATGGAAGCAGCTGCCGCAGCGAACCTTCAGGGCAGCAGCCACCACAAAGAGCGCAGCAGATTCCATCTCACTGGCCTTGACACCCAGCCGCTTCCAGGACTCCCACTTCTGCAGAAGCTCATAAGAAACGGGGCTGCGGTCCGGAGCGTGCTGGCCATAGAAGGCGTCCTTGCACTGCACCACGCCCAGATGGGTTTTCATGCCCATTTTCAGGCTGGCCTGCCGCAGAGCCGCAGTCACATCAAAGTCGGCAACGGCAGGAAACTCCAGGGGGGCATACTCCAGAGAGGTATGCTCAAAGCGAATGGCGCCTGTGGCCACTACCACATCACCGGGCTCCACTGCCAGGTCAATGCCGCCGCAGGTGCCCACACGGATAAAGGTATCTGCACCAATGGCAGCCAGCTCCTCCATGGCGATTGCCGCAGAGGGGCCGCCGATGCCGGTGGAGCAGACAGAAACCTTCTCTCCCAGCAGCGTGCCTGTATAGATATTATATTCCCGGTTCATGCCCACGTGAACGGGATCATCAAACAGCTTTGAAATGGCTTCACACCGACCGGGGTCTCCGGGCAGGAGGCAATAGCGACCTACATCGCCCTGCACACAGTGAATATGAAACTGTCTTCCGGTATCCTGCATATGAATCACCTTTTCCTTAAATATAGCATCTTAATTTTACCATAGAAATGCAGTTCTGACAAGTCCCTCTCCCTGCACTTCCCGCCTCAGAACAGGCTCACCTGGCTGGTATCCGGCAAATCGCCTAAGGCACCGGCTGCTTTCAGGTTCTCAATGTGGGTCTTGGAGACCTTGGGGCAGGCCGCAGAGAATTCCTCTATGGAAATAAATTTCTTTCCCTTTCTGCCCTCCATAATATCCCAGGCTGCCGTCTCGCCCAGGCCGGACACAGAGACAAAGGGAGGCAGAAGCTTTCCGTCCTTCAGCAAAAACTTGGTTGCGTGGGATTCGTACAAATCCATGGGCGCAAACTCAAAGCCACGCAGATAGAATTCATAACAGACTTCCAGGGTAATGAGCATATCACCGTCTTTGTCCGTGGCATCGTCATTGCCGTCAATGGCTGCAATATGGGCCTTGACCTCCTCAATACCCCGGGTCATCATGGCTGCATCAAAGCCGCCCTTCTGACTTCTGCGGTAGAAATAGGCTGCATAGAAGGCCAGAGGATGGTGTACCTTAAACCATGCAATCCGGAAGGCCATCATAACATAGGCCACAGCATGCGCCTTCGGGAACAGATATTTGATCTTCTTACAGGATTCAATGTACCAGGCAGGTACACCGGCCGCAACCATTTCTTCCTCTGCGCCTTCCGGAAGGCCTCTGCCCTTTCGCACGGCCTCCATGATCTTAAAGGACCGTTTTTCCGGCATGCCGCAGGAAATCAGGTAGATCATAATATCGTCACGACAGCCGATGGCCTCGTCAACGGAGGCGGTCTTGGAGGTAATCAGGTCCTTTGCATTGCCCAGCCACACGTCCGTACCATGAGAGAAGCCGGAAAGCCGCAGAAGGGTATCAAACTTGGTGGGCATGGTGTCCATGAGCATTCCACGGGTAAAGCGGGTATTGAACTCAGGGATTGCAACGGCACCTGTAGGGCCTAAAATCGGGTCATCCTCATAACCCAGAACCTTGGAGCTGGTGAAGATAGACATGGTATCCTTGTCATCCAGAGGAATCTTCTGGGCATCCACTCCTGTCAGGTCTTCCATCATACGGATCATGGTGGGGTCATCGTGTCCCAGCATGTCCAGCTTCAGAAGATTTTCTTCCATGGAGTGATATTCAAAGTGCGTTGTAATGGTCTCTGCATTGGGGTCGTCTGCCGGGTGCTGCACCGGGCAGAAATCCCAGATCTCATTTTCCTGAGGAATAACCACCAGACCGCCGGGGTGCTGGCCCGTGGTTCTTCTGACACCGACACATCCTGCTGCCAGACGGTTCTCCTCTGCCCGGACTACAGTCTGATTGCGCTCGGACAGGTATTTTTTCACATAGCCAAAGGCGGTCTTTTCTGCCACCGTACCAATGGTTCCCGCACGGAACACATGAGATTTACCAAACAGCTCCACGCAGTAGGCGTGGGCCTTGGCCTGATATTCGCCGGAGAAGTTCAGGTCGATATCAGGGACCTTATCACCGCCGAAGCCCAGGAAGGTCTCAAAGGGGATATTGAATCCGTCCTTTTCAAACTTTGTACCGCATTTGGGGCATATAGCATCGGGCAGGTCCGCACCACAGCCGAAGCCCTTGGGTACATCGAATGTGGTATATTTACATTCCGGATTGGGACAGCGATAGTGGGGCGGGAAGGAGTTAACCTCTGTAATTCCTGCCATGTACGCCACGATGGAAGAGCCGACGGAACCACGGGAGCCAACCAGATAGCCATGCTCCAGAGAGTTCTGCACCAATTTCTGTGCAGACATATAAATCACATCATAGTGACAGCTGATAATGTCTCCCAGTTCCGTTTCTACACGCTTGGTAATCAGCTCCGGGGGATTTTCACCATACAGGCGGTGCATCTTTCCATACACCAGACTCTTCAAATCCTCCACGGAATTCTTGATGCTGGGTGCAAACAGGTTATGAGGCACCGGGCGGAGAGATTCACACATATCTGCAATGAGATTGGTGTTTTTGACCACCACCTCATAGGCGGTTTCCTCTCCCAGATAGGAAAACTCCCGCAGCATTTCGTCTGTTGTGCGGAAATACAGGGGATTTTCTTTGTCCGCATCGTCAAAGCCCTTGGTGGCCAGAAGAATATGGCGGTAGATTTCATCCTCCGGATTCAGGAAATGGACGTCACCGGTTGCACAAACCGGCTTTCCCAGCTTTTTTCCCAGCCGCACTACAGTGCGGTTAAACTCCCGCAGCTCCTCTTCCGACTGTGCGATGCCCTTTGCCAGCATAAATCGGTTGTTGGACAGAGGCTGGATTTCCAGGAAGTCATAGAAGGAGGCCAGACGCAGCAGCTCTTCCTCGCTCTTATGGTCCAGAATTGCCTGGAACAGCTCGCCGGCTTCACAGGCAGAACCGATAATTACGCCCTCCCTGTAAGTCATCAGCTCAGACTTGGGGATTCTGGGATATCGCTTGAAATATTTCAGGTTTCCAATGGAAATCAGGTGGTACAGATTCCGAAGTCCGGTCTGATTCTTTGCAAACAGAATAATATGCCGTGCGTGCCGGTCTCCCACCTTGTTCTTTGCCCGCAGGGCAGGCATGGCGGGATTGATCTGCTGCAGGCTGTGCAGGTCCATTTCTACCAGCTTTTCCCGCAGCTTGTCAAAAATCAAGCCGCAGGTAAGGGCATCATCCGCTGCCCGGTGGTGATTGAATTCCGGCAGACTCAGTGCATTGGCTACAATGTCCAGCTTGAATTTTCCAAGGTGGGGCAAAAGGTTCTGAGACAGAATCAGAGTATCCAGATAGGTCGGCTGATACTCGATTCCCTGTCTGCGGCAGGCGGCTGCAATGAAGCCCACATCAAAGTCCGCATTGTGGGCAATGAGAGGCCGGTCTCCGCAGAATTCCAGGAACTTGGGCAGGACCTCCTGAATCTTAGGCGCTCCTTCCAGCATCTGGTCTGTAATGCCGGTGAGATCTCTGATTTTCTGGGTGAGGCTTCGTCCCGGATCTGCAAAGCTCTGGAATCTGCCTACCTCTTTTCCGTCTTTCAGAATGACAGCACCAATCTCGATGATTTCGTCGTGAACCGCACTGAGGCCCGTAGTCTCCAGGTCAAAGGCCACATATTCCTCTGTAAAGGAGCAGTCCCGCTTTCCGTGCACCACAATCCGGTCATCTACATCATTGACATAGTAGGCTTCACAGCCGTAGAGAATCTTGATGTTCTGATCCGTTCCTGCCACCTTGGCCTTTGCGGCGGCCTTCATAGCCTCCGGGAATGCCTGAGCGCAGCCATGGTCCGTGATAGCGATGGCCTGATGCCCCCAGGCTGCTGCCTGCTTTACTGCCGCCGTGGCCTGGGTCAGTGCATCCATATTGGACATATTGGTATGAAGATGAAGCTCCACCCGCTTGTCCGTGGCAGTGTCCAGCCGCTTGGGCGCAGTATGGGGCATAATGGCAATGGGGTCCAGAACCATCTCGTTGTCAAAACGGTTGATGATGGGCTTTGCCAGAATCTTCACCCATGCGCCCTCTGTGCAGGCCTCCACGATAGCCTGGGCCTTTTGCAGATCCCGTTCTCTGAAATAACGGTTGATGCGAATGGAACTGGTATAGTCCGTGATATCGAAGTTGACCACAATGGCGTTGTTCTTGGTCAGCTCCTTGTGATCCACAGAAAATACCCTGCCTGCCACGCAGACCGTCCGAAGGTCCAGGGTCACATTCCGAATGGGGATGGTGGCATCCACAAAGGGCTTTCCGAAAATGGTATCCGGCCCCGCAGGTGCAGAGGCCGTCTTCACGCTGGTATGTCTGGGGTGTTCCCGCTGCTGTGCCGGCGCCTCCGGCTTGGGCATACTGCTGACCATTTCCTGCCGCATCTGCTCCATTTTCTGGAACAGTTCTGTGCCGTGCAGCTCCTGATTGGCCTGAATCTCCACGGAGATCTTCCGGTCAAAACGGTCAGAAATATACCGCCGCAGACCGGGAACCGCACGTTCCAGGTCCTTTTTTCCGTTTCCCACCAGCTCCATGTGCAGCGTCTCCCCTTCCCAGGACCACTTGCATCCTGCAAGGGAACCTCTGGCCCGGGAATCCTGATCTACAAAAAACTGCATCAGCTCCTCTGACTCAATTCTGCTCAGATCTTCTGAAGGAAAGTGGGGTGCAATCTCCACCCGCCGCACATCATAGTACCCCTGAAGCTCCCGGCTGATGCCCTCCAGCTCTTTTCTGGAGATATAGCCGGGACAGTTCAGCTCCAGCAATATTGCCCGCTCCTCCATGTCCAGCTCTGCATTGCAGATTTTTGTATCCTCCAGCAGGGAGGTCAGCGGCTCCGGCGGGGCATATTTTGAAAACATTTGTAAAAATGGGATAAATTCCATCGTTTGTTCACCTTTTCAGAGAAAACTTTGGACTGTGGTGCAGTTTTGCACCACAGCCCATGGCTTTACAGCTTTTCGATGTAAGAAATAAGGGTGGGCAAAAGCTGGTCATATGGGACCTTTTCCTTCGGCTGGCCCTTTACGAAGAGTACGCCGCAGCCATCGCCGCCGGCAATGCCCACATCTGCCTCTCTGGCCTCGCCGGGGCCGTTTACCACACAGCCCATAACGGCTACCGTTATGTTCTTCTTGCAGTCCTTCAGCGCCTCATCTACCTTTCCCACCAGACCGATCAGGTCAATGCAGGTTCTGCCGCAGGTGGGACAGGAAATGATATTCACGCCTTCCTTCCGAAGGCCTGCCGCCCGGAGAATTTCCTTTGCGGCATAGACCTCCTGCACAGGGTCGTCGGTAAGAGACACCCGGAGGGTATCGCCAATGCCGTCCAGCAGCAGAGCGCCGATGCCCATTGCAGACTTAATCAGTCCCATACGGACAGGGCCGGTTTCTGTTACGCCAATGTGCAGAGGATAATCGCACTTGGAACGAAACAGTCTGGCAGCTGCCACCATAGTGGGAACCGTGGAGGACTTCATAGACACGCAGGCATCATAAAAGCCCTGCTTTTCCAAAAGCTCCAGATGGGAAAAGGCACTTTCCACCAGTGCTTCCGCTGTGGGATGACCGTACTTTTCCAGGAGCTTCTTATCCAGGCTGCCTCCGTTGACACCGATGCGGATGGGGATTTTCTTATCCCGGCACACATCTACAACGGCCTTTACCCGGTCAGTCCCGCCGATATTGCCGGGATTGATTCGGATTTTAGAAGCACCGCCCTCTGCGGCGGCAATCGCCAGCTTATAGTCAAAGTGAATGTCTGCTACCAGGGGCAAGGGGGACTGTGCTGCAATCTCTGCAAAGCCTCTGGCTGCCGCTTCGTTCGGAACCGCCAGCCGTGCAATCTCACAGCCTGCATCCTTCAGTGCCTGCAGCTGTGCCAGACTCCCTTCCACGTCGGTGGTCTTGGTATTAAGCATGGACTGAATGGACACCGGCGCACCGCCGCCAATGGCCACATTCCCCACCATAATCTGTCTAGTCATCTTATTCACCTCAAGAGAAAATTTTCCATACATCATTGAGCAGAATCAGTCCCATTAAAATCAGCAGGACCACCATGCCGCCAGCATGGATATACCCCTCGATTTTGGGGTCCAGCTTCTTCTTTGTGACAGCCTCAATGCAGGTGGTGAGAAGCACGCCCACAACCCGGCCGCCATCCAGGGCCGGAATGGGCAGCAGGTTCATAATTCCAAGGTTGATAGCGATGAACGCACCAATGGAAATCACATTCCACAAACCATCGGCAACACTTTCCGAAGCAGTACCCACATCGGCAATGGTCTTGACAATGCCAACGGGGCCGGACATATCCTTTACGCCCACATCTCCCCGGAACAGCATCTGCAAACTCAGCCGCACAGTTCTGGCATAGTTGACACCGGCATTCCATGCATAGGAGAATGTATTGCCCAGCGTCCGCTCCTCAATCTGAAGGTTCATGCCATAGCGCATCCGGGTTGTACCGTCTGCGGCAGGAAGCTCTCTGGCCTCCATGTTGAGATCGTCCAGAACCACCTTCTCACCGTCCCGGATGATCTCCACATCGTGGACATCAGGAACGCCGGAGAGATTGAGGCTCATCAGCATGGTAACATCGCTTCCGGTATAGACCCGCTCTCCGTCAATTTTATAGATTCGGTCGCCGTCCTCCAGATAGCCCTCCAGGGAGCTGCCGGGTTCGACGCTTTCCAGCACAGGCTGGGTAAGGTACTGGAACCCACCGGCAAAGCCTACCAGCATCACCAGAAACAGGAAGCCAATCAGGAAATTCATTCCAGCACCGGCCACCAGAATAATGAGCTTCTTCCACCATTTGGCATTGCCGAGCGCTCTGGGATCGTCACTCTCTCCGTCCTCGCCCTCCATGGCGCAGTATCCGCCCAGAGGAATGCAGCGAACGGCATACAGGGTTTCCCCTTTTTGTTTCTTCCAAATGGCGGGGCCCATAAACACAGAAAACTCGTTTACTTTTACCTTGAACAGCTTTGCCGTCAGAAAATGGCCCAGCTCATGGACCAGAATCAGAACAGCAAAGACCAGAATTGCAAAAATAATATACAGAACATACATGAAAACATCAGCCTCCTGCATTGCGGTGTACCGATTGACGGGCCAGGCGGTCCGCCTCCAGAATCTGGGAAAGGTCAGGCGTTCTGAGGAACGGAACCTCATCCATTGCCTTCTTCACCAAATTCGGAATGTCATAAAATCCGATCTGATCTTTCAGATACTTTTCTACCGCCACTTCATTGGCTCCGCTCAGCACCGCTCCCATGGTTCCCCCGGCCTTTGCCGCTTCCCTCGCCAATGTCAGGCAGGGAAACGCCTCCGGGTCCGGCTTATGGAAGGTGAGAGCGCCGCAGGACAGCAAATCCAAATCCGGAGCCGGACATGCTGCCCGATCAGGCCAGGTCAGGGCCAGCTGAATGGGAAGCCGCATATCAGGCGATCCCATCTGGGCCAGCAGTGCGCCGTCTACATACTCCACAAAGGAATGAATCACACTCTGCCGATGGATCACTACATCCACCTGCTCCAGCGGCAGTCTGTACAGGCGCATGGCCTCGATCACTTCCAGGCCCTTGTTCATCAGGGTGGCGCAGTCGATGGTGATTTTCGGGCCCATCTTCCAATTGGGATGCTTCAGAGCATCGGCCTGGGTCACACCTTTCAGCTCCTCCTTGGACTTTCCGAAGAAGGGACCGCCGGAGCAGGTCAGAATGAGACGCCGCACCTGAGATTTCTCCCGGCAGCCTGCCAGGCACTGGAAAATAGCGGAATGCTCCGAGTCCACAGGGATAATCTCTGCCCCGCAGCGCATGGCCTCCTCCATAACCAGTTCACCGGCACAGACCATGGTTTCCTTATTGGCAAGGCCGATTCGTTTTTTTGCGTGAATGGCTGCCAGCGTGGGCTCCAGTCCCACCATGCCGACGACCGCAGTGATGACTGTGTCCGCCTCTTCCATGGTGGCAGCTGTCATAAGGCCCTCTTTGCCGGACATGACTGTAATGGGCAGATCGGAAATCCGGTCTGACAAGCGAGAGGCGGCCTCCGTAGAGGACATGACCGCAATTTTAGGAAGAAACGCTCTGCACTGCTCCTCCATCCGCTCCACGTTGGTTCCTGCGGTCAGAGCGCAGACAGGAATCCCCAGCTTCTGGGCCACATCCAACGTCTGCCGGCCGATGGAGCCGGTAGAGCCCAGCACAGAAATACATTTTACCATATTAACCCACTCCTGCCATAGGGACAGCAATGTTGATGATCTGCAGCAGGATCTCCACCAGGGGGGCCACAATCATCATGCTGTCAAACCGGTCCAGAATTCCACCGTGACCGGGAATCAGATTGCCATAGTCCTTAATTCCAATCTGCCGCTTAATGACAGAGAAGCTCAGATCACCGATGATAGAGCCAATGGCACCAAGGAAGCCATACACAATGCCATAGACATAGATTACGTCAAAACCGAAGGCCTTATCCAAAAGCAGGCCGTAAAGTTCCACAAAAATCACGGCACACAGGATGCCGCCAACGGCACCCTCCACCGTCTTATTGGGGCTGATATTGGGGCACAGCTTATTTTTTCCGAAGGCTCTGCCCACAAAATAAGCACCGGAGTCTGCGGAAAACGCAATGACAAAGGCAATGAGAATATAGAATTTACCCATTTCCTCCTGTCCGGGCACCATGGAGAACATGGCCCGAATTCTCACCAGTGCGGTGAGAAGATAAGGCAGCAGGACACCGCCTACCATGCAGATTGCAATTTTGCTGAACTGCAGCTTTGTGTGGGCCGCCAGCAGCTCTGCCAGCAGCAGAAGAAAGTATACAAAGATACCAATGGCAGCCAGACGGCCGTTGGGGCGCAGGCTCCAGATGGAAATGAGCGCCGCCATGACCATGGAATAGGCCACCAGACGCACATGCTTCACAAGGCCGGTGCCCCAGAGAAGCTCATAGGCAGCCACCGCCGCAGCAGCGGCAAAGAGGGCCGCAGTGGCCCAGGCCGGGAGCACCAAAACAATGACCAACAGCAGGGGCAGAAGCGCCGCTGCAGAAAGAATTCGTACTTTCATAGTTACTTTGCACCTCCGAACCGACGATTGCGCCGGTGGAATTGGGCAATGGCCTCGTCCAAATCCGCAGGCCCGAAGTCAGGCCAGAGGACATCCATAAAGACATACTCGGAGTAAGCAGACTGCCACAGGAGGAAATTGCTGATCCGCTCCTCGCCGGAAGGACGGATAATCAGCTCCGGGTCCGGGATATCGGCAGAATAGAGATACTGAGAAAACATCCCCTCATCCAGCTCCTCCGGCTGACGCTTGCCCTCTGCCACCTCCTGGGCGAACAGACGGGCTGCCCGGACAATTTCATCCCGACCACCGTAATTCAGGCAGAAGTTTACCTGAACCTCATAGTCCCGGGAACGAGACTCTGCATTTCGGCACAGCTCCTGCAAATCCGGTGACAGTCTGGACAGGTCTCCGAAGAAACAGAAATGCACCTTATTCTTTTCCATATCCCGGAGGGCTTCCTCCAGGTACTTGCGCAGGAGGGTCATAATTCCTCCCACTTCCTCCTGAGAACGCTTCCAGTTCTCTGTAGAGAAGGCATAGACGGTCAGATACCGAACCCCCAGGGTCCGGCAGTAGTTTGCAATGCGGCGGAAGCTCTCTGCGCCGGCTGCATGACCTGCGGTGCGGGGAAGGCCCCGCTTTTTGGCCCATCGGCCGTTGCCATCCATAATAATGGCGATGTGCTGCAAGGGAGGAAGTTCATTCTCCTGCTGCACTTTCTTTTGAAACAGTCCCATATAACGACTCCAAATTACAGCACAGCGGGGGTATGCCCCCCGCTCCGCTTTATTTCAGGCCTTAAATAGCCATCAGTTCCTTTTCCTTTGCTGCACAGGCAGTATCGATCTGCTTGATATACTTGTCAGTCAGATCCTGAAGCTCTTTTTCCGCCTTCTTCTGCTCGTCCTCGGTGATCTCGCTCTTCTTCTTCTGAGCCTTCACAAAATCCATAGCTTCCCGGCGCACGTTACGCAGAGCCACCTTGGCATCCTCTGCATACTTACGCACCTGCTTGGTGAGGTCCTTACGACGCTCCTCGGTGAGCTGGGGGAACACCAGACGAATCACTCTGCCGTCGTTCTGGGGGTTGATGCCCAGATCGCTGCACTGGATGGCCTTCTGAATCTCTTTCAGCAGCTTGGCATCCCAGGGCTGAATCACCAGAGTACGGGCATCAGGGGAAGAAATATTGGCAACAGAGGCCAGCGGGGACTCTGAACCATAGTATTCCACCGTAATGCGATCCAGAACCTTGGCATTGGCACGGCCTGCACGAACGGCATCAAAATTGTCCTGGAGCACATCCAGGGTCTTTTCCATCTTGTGGCTGTATTCCTTAAAATCCATATTATTAGTCCTCCTTCACGATTGTACCAATTTTCTCACCCTGAATGACCCGGATAATATTCTTGGGGTCCTTCAGTTCAAACACAATAATCGGCATATGGTTGTCCATTGCCAGGGTCATAGCTGTTGTATCTGTAGCCTGCAGATGTCTGGCCAGAACCTCGTCATAGGTCAGGTGGTCAAACCGGACCGCTGTGGGGTCCTTGGCAGGATCGGCAGAATACACGCCGTCCACATTCTTGGCCAGCAGAATGGCATCTGCCTCGATCTCCACGCCACGGAGCACTGCGCCCGTATCGGTGGAGAAATAGGGGTTGCCGGTACCGCAGGAGAAGAAAACAACCTTTCCTTCATTGAGGTAACGATCTGCCAGGTCTCTGGTAAAATATTCGCAGAACTTGGGCATCTCTACAGCGGACAGCACCCGGCTCTCCACGCCCTGCTTTTCCAGAGCGTCAGAAACTGCCAGGCAGTTCATCACTGTAGCCAGCATACCCATGGAGTCTGCATGGGAGCGCTGCATTTTGTCGCCGCCGTCTTTGACGCCCCGCCAGAAATTACCGCCGCCGATGACCACACCTACCTGAACGCCGTCTGCCACACAGGTCTTAATGACCTCACACACAGAGTTAATCACAGAAAAGTCAAGGCCACGATGGGCCTCGCCTGCCAGGGCTTCGCCACTGAGTTTCAAAAGGATTCTTTTGTACCGGATTTGGGACATTGGAACCCACTCCTTTCTTTTTCGCAAAGCTCGCACTTCGCCATGGTATGTTCTCCCACTATTCTATAATAAGTCTGGCAGATTGACAACTGTAATTTTTCGCTTTGGCAAATGTTTTTACTTTTTTTACAATTTCACCCTTCACGCATCTGCTTCCCTAGTGAGTCTGAGCAGGTTTTTTTGTGTTTTCGTCATATCTACCACACAGGTGCCTGGGAAATTTCGGAATTCCGTTGCCATGATGGTTGATAATTTGGAGAAAATGCTATATAATGCTTCTGTGAAACTGTACACTTTCCGAGAGAGGATGTTATTATGGCAGAAATCATGGAAACCAAGAATTTTATCCATGCCTTTATCGAAGAAGATATTGCCGAGGGCGGTCAGTTTGCCGGTCAGACGGTACACACCCGCTTCCCGCCGGAGCCCAACGGCTACCTGCATATCGGTCACTGCAAGGCCCTCACCATCAACTTCAGCACCGCTCTGAAGTTCAACGGCCTGTGCAATCTCCGCATGGACGACACCAACCCCGCCAAGGAAGATACCGAGTATGTGGAGGCCATTCAGGAGGATATTCACTGGCTGGGCTTTGACTGGGATGACCGCTTCTTCTATGGCTCTGATTATTTTGAAAAGACCTACGAATTTGCCGAAGAGCTGATTCAGAAGGGTCTGGCCTATGTCTGCGAGCTGACGCCTGAGCAGTTCCGGGAATACCGGGGCGACCTCACCACCCCCGCTACCTCTCCCTACCGGGACCGTCCCATTGAGGAATCTCTGGACCTGTTCCGCCGGATGCGGGCCGGTGAGTTCGAGGACAACCGCTACACCCTGAGAGCAAAGATTGACCTGGCTTCCGGCAACTTCAATATGCGTGACCCCGTTCTGTACCGGATCCGTCATGTGGACCACCACCGCCAGGGCACCAAGTGGTGCATCTACCCCATGTACGACTTTGCTCACCCCATTCAGGACGCTCTGGAAGGAATCACCCACAGTCTGTGCTCCCTGGAGTTTGAAAACCATCGTCCTCTGTACAACTGGGTGGTGGAGCATGTCTCCGTAAATCACCATCCCCGTCAGATCGAGTTTGCCCGTCTGGGCATTGACCACACCGTGCTGTCCAAGCGGAAGCTGCGCCAGCTGGTGGAAGAGCATCGGGTGTCCGGCTGGGACGATCCCAGAATGCCTACCCTCTGCGGCCTGCGCCGCCGTGGCTACACCCCCAAGTCCATCCGGAACTTCTGTGAGCGCATCGGCGTTGCAAAGGCTCCCAACACCGTGGAATACGCATTCCTGGAGCACTGCCTCCGGGAGGACCTGAACGAAAACGCCACCCGTGTCATGGCTGTCATTGACCCCGTGAAGCTCACCGTCACCAACTATCCCGAGGGTCAGACCGAGACCTTTGAGGTAGAAAACAATCCCGTTGTGGAAAACTCCGGCACTCGTCCCGTGACCTTCTCCAGAGAGCTTTGGATTGAGCGGGAAGACTTCATGGAGGAAAAGGTGGGCAAGTTCTTCCGCCTGTTCCCCGGCAATGAAGTCCGTCTGAAGGGTGCTTATGTTGTGAAGTGCACCGGCTGTGTCAAGGACGAAACCGGTAAGATCGTGGAAGTTCTGTGTACCTATGATCCCGAATCCCGGGGCGGCGACCCTGCCGATGGCCGCAAGGTCAAGAGCACCATCCACTGGGTGGATGCAGGCAACTGCTACGATGCTGAAATCCGTCTGTACTCCAACCTCTTTGACGACCCCGATCCCGATGCCGCCGGCAAGGATTTCCTGGCCTGCCTGAACCCCAACTCTCTGGAGGTCAAGAGCGGCTGTAAGGTGGAGGCCTCCCTGGCTGATGCCAAGCCCACTGACCGCTTCCAGTTCATGCGTCAGGGCTACTTCTGCGCCGATTCCAAAGACTCCTCTCCCGAGCATCTGGTCTTTAACCGTGCCGTCAGCCTGAAGGACAGCTTCAAGCCCGGTAAGTAACTTTATAAATCATGGGCTGTCTCAGCAGGTTTGAGACAGCCCATTTTTTATATCTTACCATTCCTGTTTTGCGGTCAGAAGCTCTTGATTTCTCCGCTGTGCCGCCGGATTTCCTCCTGAAAGTTCCTGCAAATCACATTGCCCTGCTGCTGTCCCGGCTGGATTTCACAGAATCCGGCGGTTTCCCGGTGCGCCGGGGCCGTGATGACCTGGGTCCCTTCAGCATCTATAACCGAACTTTTTCCCAGAAAATCCGCATCCAGCTGCGGCAGGCTCTCCTCCCCCACCCGGTTGCACAGAACCAGCGGGGTCAGGCTTTCAATCGCTCTTGTCCGGGCAATGTGACAGGTGGTTTCTCCGCCGAAGTTTCCCAGGGCACACAGTAAGGATGCCCCCTGTCTGATCTGCTGCCTTGTGACCTCCGGAAACCACAGGTCAAAGCAAATCTGAACGCCCAGCTTCATGCCATCCAGATCAAAGACGCCGTTGGCATTTCCCGGCGTAAAAAGTTGCTTTTCAAAGTCCGAAAGGTGGATTTTCCGATATTTTCCCACATATCGGCCTTGATGCACCACAACGGCGGTGTTATAAACAGCTGTCCCCTCCCGCTCCGCCAGGCCAAAGACAATGGTGCAGTGATGCACGCCGGACAGCTTGGCCATAAACTCTGTGGCAGGCCCCTGAGGGACAGGCTCTGCTGCTTTTTCCAGGGCTTTTCTGCTTTCAAAGAGATACCCGCAGGTGGCCAGCTCCGGCAGTACCACCAGATCCGCCTCGCTCTGCTCCAGGTGGTGCTGAATCACCCGAAAGTTCTCCTCCCGCCTGTGGCTTACATCATACTGAATATATCCAACCTTCATTTCATTCCCATCCTTGTTCTTTCATCTTGTCCTCTGATTTTCCGTTTCTGTTTTAATTTTATCATAATACAGTTTCTCTTTGGTGTCAATTACGCAAGTTTCTTCCATGACTTGACTTCTAAAAGTACGCCCCTTATAATGACTTTAGAATAAAAGGAGTTGAAACAATGAAAAAACACAATATTTTGTTGATTCACGCTGACCAGCATCGTGCCGACTGCATCGGTGCTTACGGAAACCATCAAATTAAAACGCCCGCCATTGACCATCTGGCACAAGACGGTGTATTATATGAAAACAGCTACTGTTCCTACCCCATCTGTACCCCTTCCCGGTACAGTCTCATCAGCGGCCTCTATGTCCACCAGCATCTGTGCGGTGACAACCACACCACCCTGCCCGACGGCATTCAGACCTTCCCCAAGCTCCTGCGGCAGGAGGGCTACCATACTGCCTGTGTGGGAAAGATGCACTTTGCCCCTACCTATCTGGATGTGGGCTTTGACCGGATGTATCTGTGTGAGCAGGTAGGCCCCGGCCGCCTGGACGACGATTTTCACCGGGAGCTGAAGGAAGAGGGTATCTGCGACTGGGTGGATACCGCCGACCAGATGGGGGAACATCGCCCCAACGCCCCGGAATTCTACTGGAAGAATTTCGGCATTCTGGAAAGTGATCTGGACGAAGCACATCACAGCACAACCTGGGTGGGCAACAAGGCCATGGACATTCTGAACACCTGGGAAGGGGACGGAAATATGCTGATGGTAGGCTTTGTGAAGCCCCATCATCCCTTCGATCCTCCCTACCCCTACAGTGAAATGTACCGTCCGGAGGACATCGAGCTTCTGCCCGGCTATACCCCTGAGGTGCTGGAACGGGACATGAAGAGAAGCACAGGCTTTTTCTCCCACGCCGACTACACCGAAGCCGACATTAAAAAATGCACCGCCATGTATTACGGTGCCATTTCTCAGATTGACTTCCAGGTAAATCGTATGATTTCCCTGCTGAAGGAAAAGGGAATGTATGACGACTGTCTGGTAATCTATACCTCTGACCACGGCGACTACATGGGCTGGCACCATATGATCGGCAAAATCAACTATATGTATGAACCCCTTGCCAAAGTTCCCCTGATTGTGAAGTACCCCGGAAATGAACGGGCCGGCACTCACTCTCAGCAGATGGTCAGCAATGTGGATGTGGCCCCCACCATTCTGGGGCAGGCCTCCATTGCACCCACCTATGGCATGGTGGGACGGGATCTCAGCCAGGAGCAGGAGGTTCCTTACCTCTTCGCCCAGGACTGCGACGGCTATCTGGTGCGGGATCATCGGTATAAGCTCCTGCTGTGCAAGAACTCCGCTTCCCTGCTGTTTGACTTGCAGGAAGATCCCCACGAGCTGCATAATCTCTTCGATCATCCCGATTACGCCCAGATTCAGACACGGCTCAAGGATGCACTGGCCAACTGGATGCTCTTTGACACCCCCCGTCCTCTGAACCTGAACGAACATGCAAAGCTCTGCGGCGGTGACAATCCCCGTAATGCTTTCAGCGGTCATCGGGAAGAAATGCTGCGGTATTTTGACGAAGGCTTCGCAAAGATTCCAGAAAAGTTCCTGAAATAATTTACCCGTAACCTCCGACCGGGTCTGTCTGATTTACTGAGACAGACCCGGTTTTTCTGTATCCGGAATGTATCCGGCTATCCCAAGCCTATACAGGGTTGGCTTTTGTGGTGATCGGGATGGTTTTATCTGGCAGGCAAACGCCGTTGATAAAAAATAATTTTCTTCTGCAAATCCAATAAACTGACGATTGCAAATAGAATGCATTTGTGCTATCATGTGGTTAGTTGAAACTAACTTGTGAGGTGATCCTATGAAATAACTCTTTTCTGACAGGGATCTGTCCATATGATTTCTAAATCAGCCCAGGCCCTACGGCACTGCTGATAAATCCTTTCCATTCCTTCCCGGCCTGCAATCCGGACAATCCACCGGAAAATTCGGCTGTACCATGCTTTTCATTCCGGTGTCAGACCGTCCGCCATGCAGCAGGGAAAGAAGGAAAACCGGCTTCTGCAATCGTCCCGCACAGCTGTATGCTCCCATCCCTACAGTCATTTTCCCATACAGAAACGGAACTCTGCACTTCCTTCCCTTATTATGGGATAACCGCAGTTCCTGTAAATGCAACATATGAAACGGCATTGTGTTCGTAGGTAATTGGGACCTGCTGCAAAAATATCCGGATTGCTCCGCCGGTTTTCAAAAAAATAAAGAAACAGGAGGAAACAACATGAATATAAACACCTGGTACGGAATACTGATTCCGTTTTTAGGCACCTCGCTGGGAGCTGCCTGTGTCTTTTTTATGAAAAAAACCATGAGTCTTGCCGTCCAAAGAGCCCTGACAGGCTTTGCAGGAGGTGTCATGGTGGCCGCTTCGGTCTGGAGCCTGCTGATTCCGGCTCTGGACCAGGCTGCTTCCATGGGAATCTGGTCCTTTATCCCGGCGGCTGTAGGCTTTTGGATCGGCATTCTGTTTTTGCTGCTCCTTGACCACATTCTCCCCCACCTGCACAAAAACGCAAATCAGGCAGAAGGCCCGAAAACAAAATTGCAGCGGACGACTATGCTTGTCCTGGCTGTGACCCTGCACAACATCCCGGAGGGCATGGCCGTCGGCGTGGTCTTTGCAGGTTATCTGGCAGACAATGTGGGCATTTCCCTCATGGGCGCACTGGCCCTGTCCATTGGTATTGCCATTCAGAACTTCCCGGAAGGTGCCATTATCTCCATGCCCCTGAAATCCGAGGGCGTCAGCAAGTCCAAATCCTTTGTGTATGGCGTTCTTTCCGGTGTGGTGGAGCCTTTGGGTGCCCTTCTCACCATTCTGGCAGCAGATCTGGTCGTTCCTGCACTTCCCTATTGCCTTAGCTTTGCCGCAGGTGCTATGATCTATGTAGTTGTGGAGGAGCTGATTCCCGAAATGTCTCAGGGTAAGCATTCCAATGTGGGAACCATCTTTTTTGCCGTTGGCTTTACAATTATGATGATTCTGGATGTGGCCCTTGGATAATGCGTGGTACCCCGAAGGCAGGCAAGGATAAACCCATGAATATCAGCTGCCGCCATCGAACACTCACAGGAAAACGAGTATAACAAGGAGAAAGCACAATGTCTGATTTCAGTACCGTAGAGGACACACTGTTTGTCCCTATGCTGGGCAGAATTTACGCCAGCGAAAATTTTCCTCATATCCTCCTGGACAAAAAAGCCCTGGAATTAAAAGGAAAGCTGCCCCGGAAGGTCAAGGGACAGGACACGCAGACCCAATATACCCTGATGGCCGGTGCTGTTCGTTCCTGCAACATGGACAGATACATCCGTGATTTTCAGAAACGGAACCCCAATGGTGTTATTGCAGAACTGGGCTGTGGTCTGGAAACTGCTTTCTACAGAAATGATGACGGAAAAACCCAGTGGTATGAGATAGACCTGCCCAATGTCATCGAATACCGAAGGCAGCTTCTCGGGGTGGAGAAGCGGGACAGTACCATTGTAGCCGATGCCTTCAGCGAGGACTGGATCAGGCAGATCAGAGCGGAGCATCCCGTGACCCCTGTGCTGATTACAGCCAGCGGTCTGTTCTACTATTTTGAGCAGGACAAGGTGTTGCAGCTCATTCAAATGCTTAAAAAATACGGATCCATTGAGATTGTCTTTGACACAGTAAACAAGTCAGGTATGAGACGGATCGGCAAATACATGAAGCAGGTGGGACATGCTGATGCCGCAATGTACTTCTATGTGGACAGCGGCGCAGAGTTTACAAAAGCAATCGGCGCAAAGCTCCTTGCAGAGGAGCCTTACTATGCACACATCAATCGGCATGGCCTGCAGTTTACGACCTCTGTCACCATGAAGATGTCCGACCGTTTCAATATGGTCAAGATGCTTCATGTCAGCCTGAATGGTTGAAGCAAGCTATGAAAACAATCTGACGGTTCAGGTCATAGACAGCGCATTGTACCACACGACAAAAACCGAATCAATCCCACCTGAAATCCAAAAGGTGTAACCCACCTTTTAGCCATATAAAAATCCTCTGTCTTTTGCAGACAGAGGATTTTTATATGGTGGACTCGAGGAGATTCGAACTCCCGACCCCCACAATGCGAATGTGGTGCGCTCCCAGCTGCGCTACGAGCCCGGATTCTTTGCTCATTATAACTCTGTGATGTTTTACTGTCAATATCCTTTTGGATATTTCCCGGGAAATCCGCTATAACAGCAAAAGCGGCAAGGATTACCCTTGCCGCTTCATAACTTATCAGATAATGTTCAGAACCAGAGTCAGGACACAGAACAGCAGAGCAACCCACTTGGTCATGGAAGCCATCTTCTGATCCATGCTGCCACTCTTATTCTTGCTCAGGTAGCTATCCTTGCTGCCGCCAGCCAGAGCGCCGGACAGGCCGGACTCCTTGCCGGACTGCAGCATGATGATAACGATCAGTGCCACACTAACAATGGACAGAACAACAGACAGTACAATTTCCAACATAATTTACCTCCATCCGCCGACACAGGCGGCAGCCGCGTTTCCGGCCGACGGCGAGCCGAGATGTTATCCCGCAGGATCTTCCTTCATAAGCCGATTTATTATACCATGAACAGCCATGCAAAGCAAGTCAAATTTGCAAAATACATAGAAAAATGCTATTTTACTTTACAACCCAGGTACCGGTGGCCTTGCAGGTCAGGTACGCATTGATAAAGGGGTCCAGAGCACCGTCCATAACGCTGGAAATGTTTGAGGTTTCGCAGCCGGTTCTGGTGTCCTTTACCAGGGTATAGGGCATAAAGACATAGTTCCGAATCTGGCTGCCCCACTCGATCTTCTGCTGAACACCCTTAATATCGGAAATCTTTTCCAGGTGCTCACGCTCTTTGATTTCTACCAGCTTGGAACGGAGCATACGCATACAGTTCTCACGGTTCTGGAACTGGCTGCGTTCCGTCTGGCAGGCCACCACAATGCCTGTAGGCTTGTGGATCAAACGCACGGCAGAGGAAGTCTTATTGATGTGCTGACCACCTGCACCGGAGGAGCGGTAGACCTGCATCTCAATATCCTCAGGCCGAATCTCAACGTCATTGGAAGTATCCGTAATTTCGGGGATTACTTCCACCGCAGAGAAGGAGGTCTGACGACGGGCGTTGGCATCAAAGGGAGACACACGGACCAGACGGTGGACACCGTTCTCACCCTTCAGGAAGCCATAGGCATTGGTACCCTCGATCAGGATATCCGCAGACTTGAGGCCGCCTTCATCTGCCTCCTGGAAGTCCATCACCTTGTAGCTGAAGCCGTGTGCATCCGCCCAGCGGGTGTACATCCGGTAGAGCATCTGGCACCAGTCCTGGGCCTCCAGTCCGCCTGCGCCTGCGTGGAAGGACATCAGGGCATTGTTGGAGTCATATTCTCCGGTCAGCAGGGTCTCCAGGCGGGCATCCTCCATACGCTGGGTCAGCTGGGCAAAGCCCTCCTGCAGCTCCTCCAGCATGGAGTCGTCCTCTTCCTCCAGAGCCATCTCGCAGATGGTGCTCAGATCCTCCCACTGACTGTTCATCTTTCTGAACTTTTCCAGCTTGCTTTCCAGATACTTGGTCTGCATCACAATCTTCTGGGACTTCTCAGGGTCATCCCAGAAGCCGGGAGCCTCCTGCATGGCATGGTAGCGCTCCAGCTCGTTCTTTGCGCCCTCCAGGTTCAAGGCCACGGAAAGCTCTTCCAGCTTGGGTTCCAGGTCCGCAAGCTTCAATTTATATTCTTCAAATTCGATCATAGTAATCTCTCACATTCTTTCGCATACTGGTTCTATTATAATCGGAATTTGCTCCCATGTAAAGGGAAATTTCTGAAAGTTTTCCAAAAAAATCAGGGTTCTTCTGTAGATTCCGGTTCTGTTCCTTCTGTTGTTTCCTCCGAAGTCTCCGGCTCCGAAGGTGAATCTGCATGCTCCTGAGGCTCTGTGGAATCGGAAGTCTCCGGCTCCGTTGCCTCCGTTGCTGCCGGCTGGGTCTCCTGCGTGGGACAGACCGGCGTAGTTTCTCTGTCCCAGGTATAGCCTTTCATTTCCTGGTCAGACCGCAGGGTCAGTTCTCCCCGCTCCAAATCTGCCATGAGATCCACATGGCACCAGATGCCATCCAGAGAAATCACATTCCAGGACCAGGGTTCTCCGTTTTTGGTTCCCTGTACCACCTGGCACTCTAATTCTACCTGCTGGCACAACAGATTATATACCGTTGCCATGGAATAGCTGTCACCCACACCGGTACACAACAGACTGTGCACCGGCGATGAGGTGGTGCCCTCCTGGCCGAACAAAGGACGCAGGAAGGAGTACAGACGCTCTGCCTTCACAGCCTGAGAGGTCTGTCCCCGGACATAGCCCGCAGCGGAAGACAGCATGATCTCCACCTCACGGCGCATTTCCAGCAGTGTCTCGCGGTCCTTCGTATACTGAAAGTTTATTTCGATGATTCTGGAACTTCCCCGGTCCGGATATACGGTTGCCGTCACCCGGGGAAGCTCCATCATGTCATCCATGTGGGTACTATAGTACTGCTCCACATAGGGCTCTACATCCAGCTCACCATAGCTGGAAGCTCTCAAAACCAGTGTACTCTGTGCATCATCCAGGGCCATATTGATTTTCTGCTTCATTCCCTGAACGCCCCAGACAGACTGTATCGACTCTATCTGCTCGGCAGAGCGGCGATAAGAAAGATTCAGGGTGCAGACCCGTCTGGCACCGATCTCGGCAAAGTCCGCCTTGCACTCTGCCAGAGCATAGGAAACCAATGGGTGTTCCTGCCGAAGGTCCTCTATGGCCCGCTTCATCTCCAATTCCACCGCTCCGTCATACCGGCTGACATCCACAGAAATCTCCGAAGTATGATGCGTTACCAGACTCACCAGCAAGTCGGTCAGCTCCTCGAAGTTCCGTATAACAGCAGTATCCTTTTCTGAATCCTTGTCATTTGCGTATACTTCCACATGGGGTTCCACCTTACTGTACTCTCCGTTCATCCAGCCTGTACAGCCTTCCATCAGGCACACTGCCCCCAGGAGCAGCAGAAGTACCCCCATATGTTTCATACGCAACCTCCCTTACAGTGAATCCTTTGTGTACTTTGCGAAGCCGTCACCCAAAACCTGGTGGGCTTCCTGCAGGATAATGAAGGCCTTGGGGTCCACAGAAACCACAAGCTCCTTCAGTTCTGTCACCTGCTGCCGCTTGATGGCAGACAGAATCACCTGTGTATCGTTGTGGCTGTAGAATCCCTCGCCCCGCAGAAGCGTCACGCCACGGCCCAGCTTTTCATTGATAACCCGGCCGATTTCATCATGCTTCTGAGAAATAATAAGAACAACTTTGGAGTAGTCAAACTTATAAATAACAGCATCAATAATCATGGAGCTTACAAAAAGAGTGACGCCGCTGTACAGGGTCTTGCTGAAATCCTTGAACACAATACCGGTAAGCAGTGCAACGGAAACATCCAGAGTCAGGGAAATCTTACCGATGGGAACATTACGATGCCGCATCTTGAGCAGACGCACAATAATGTCCGTACCACCGGAGGACACTGTGGACAGGAACACCAGGCCCATGCCGAGGCCGGTAACCACGCCGCCGTACAAAGCACCCAGCAGAGGCTCTGTCTGAGGAACCGGAAGCATTGCAAACAGATCCAGGAACACAGACATGGCGATCATGCCCACCAACGAACCGACAAAGAATTTCTTGCCGATTTTCAGTCCGCCGATGATAAACAGCGGAATATTCATAAGGGCCGTCAGCTGACCCACAGTACCAACGCCAAACCACTTCACAAAGACCTGCGCCAAACCGGAAAGTCCGCCGCAGTTAAACTTATGAGGATCGAGGAACAGATCAAAACCCAGGGAAAAGATCGCACAACCAGCTACGACAATAGGAAACCACTTGAACTCTTGCCAAAATTTTTTGATATTCAAAGATAACCGCTCCCTTCTAAATTGTTCACTTTTTTACACGTTGGCCTCCATAAAGCATGGGGCCCTTTTTCGGTTCACTCAGTCCAGAGAAAGAGTGATCTGCTTTTCTTCCATGTCCTCCGGACGCAGAATTGCGCCGGCAGCAGGAAGAGTCTTGGATTTATACCGGCTTTGGTTCACAATGCCGGTATCGCTCAGAAGCGCCGCACGCTCCAGTGTGGCCTTCTTACGCAGGGTGAGCACTGCCACGCCCAGGGTAGATCTGGTGGTCTTGGGCATGAGCTGGGCCGTGGAGAAGATCAACGCTCTGCCGTCCGTGGAATATACGGCAGCAAGCTCATCGGTCTCCATGGTCAAAATGGTTTTGAGAGGACTTTTATCCGAGTAGGCTCCTGTCAGCCGCTTCCGGTTTGATTTGGTGTCATAGGCACTCAAGGGCACCTTTGCCACCTTACCATTCTCAAAGAAGAACAGCACAAACCCGGTATAGCTGCCGGGAAGCACTACTTGAACCAAATTTTCTCCGGGGTCAAAGCCCAGCTTCGTGGGAAGATAATCTCCCAGCTGAGAGGCCTTTCCGTCGTCAAAATCGGAAAGGCGGGCCTTATAGCACTGGAATCGGTCTGTAAAGACCAGAAGCTCCGACCGGTTGGTGACCTCCTGCGAATATGCCAGGGAGTCTCCCTCCTTGAACTTCTGCTCTCCGGAGGAACGGAGAGACTGAGGCGTGATCTTCTTGAAATAGCCCTCTTTGGAAACAAAAATGGTCACCGGGTAGTCCGGCACCTCCTGTGCCTCCTCCATCTGAGCCGCCTGATCCCAGTGATACAGGATTTCTGTCCGTCTGGGCTGGCCGTACTTCTTGCAGACCTGCTCCAATTCTCCAATGATAATCTTCCGAATCCGGCGGTCACTTTTCAGTGTGTCCTCCAAATCCTGAATTTCCCGAATCAGCTCGTCCGTTTCAGCCGTCCGCTTCAGAATGTACTCCTTGTTAATATTCCGAAGCTTGATTTCCGCCACATATTCTGCCTGAATCTGGTCAATGCCGAAGCCAATCATCAGATTGGGCACAACCTCAGATTCCTGCTCTGTCTGCCGGATGATTTCAATTGCCTTGTCAATGTCCAGAAGAATCTGCTCCAGGCCCTGCAGCAGGTGCAGCTTGTCCTTCTTCTTGCCCAGCTGGAAATAGACCCGGCGTTTCACGCACTGGCACCGCCAGGCGGTCCACTCGTCCAGAATCTCCGCCACGCCCATCACTCTGGGCATACCGGCGATGAGAATGTTAAAGTTGCACGGATAGGAGTCCATGAGGGTCGTCATGCGGAAGAGCTTCGCCATCAGCTTTTCCGGGTCTACGCCACGCTTTAAGTCAATGGTGAGCTTCAGGCCGGACAAATCCGTTTCGTCTCGCATATCGGAGATTTCCTTGATTTTGCCCGCCTTAATCAGGTCGGAAACCTTGTCCAGAATGGCCTCCACCGTGGTGGTGTAGGGAATCTCATAGATTTCAATGAGGTTTCCTTCCTTCTGATACCGCCATCTGGCCCGCACCTTAAAGCTGCCCCGGCCTGTCTCATAAATGGAACGCATCTCCGCAGGGTCATAGAGAATCTGGCCGCCTGTGGGAAAATCCGGGGCCGGCATGGTCTCCATCACATCGTGATTCGGGTCCTTCATCCGGGCAATGGCAGTCTCGCAGACCTCCTTTAAATGGAAGCCGCAGATATTGCTCGCCATGCCGACGGCAATGCCCGTGTTGGAGGACACCAGCACATTGGGGAATGTGGTGGGCAGCAAGGTAGGCTCCTTCATGGTGCCGTCATAGTTATCTGCCATGTCCACGGTGTCGAAGTCCATATCCCGGAACAGCTCGGCACAGATGGAATCCAGCTTGGCCTCCGTATATCGGGAGGCGGCATAGGCCATATCCCGGGAGTAAACCTTACCAAAGTTACCCTTGGAGTCCACAAAGGGATGCAGCAGCGCTCCATAGCCTCTGGAAAGACGAACCATCGTCTCATAAATGGCGGCATCGCCATGGGGGTTTAATCGCATGGTCTGGCCCACAATGTTGGCGGATTTGGTTCGTCCGCCGGACAGCAGGCCCATTTTATACATGGTGTACAGGAGCTTCCGATGGGAAGGCTTAAAGCCGTCAATCTCCGGAATGGCCCGGGAGACGATGACGCTCATGGCATAGGGCATATAGTTGATTTCCAGGGTCTGTGTGATATTCTGCTCCTCCACAGAGCCGTGCAGCCCTACTACGCCCGGCACTTCCCGTTTGGCGGCATCCTGTATCTCTTTCTTTTTTCTTGCCATTGGTTACCTCGATTCGCTTAGGAAAGGTCTGCCAGTTCCAGATAGTACTGGCCGTTTTCTGCGATAAAGTCTTTTCGGGCACTGAGACCATCGCCCAGGAGCATGTCAAAGTACATCGCAGTTCGCTCTGCATCCTCCGGCATCACCTTAATGAGCCGCCGGGTCTCCGGGTTCATGGTGGTCATCCACATCATCTCCGGGTCGTTTTCGCCAAGACCTTTGGAGCGGTTAATGGTGACCTTTTTGCCATCCAGCTCCTTGAGAATCTTAACCTTCTCTGCCTCATTATAGGCAAACCAAGTCTTATCCTTCTGACTGATTTCAAACAGAGGAGACTCCGCAATATAGACATAGCCCTCCTGAATCAGCGTGGGAGTCAGGCGATACAGCATGGTCAGAAGCAGGGTTCTGATCTGGAACCCGTCCACATCGGCATCGGTACAGATGACCACCTTGTTCCACCGGAGATTTCCCAGGTCAAAGGAGGTCAGATCCTTAGCCTTCTTTCCCGTCACCTCAACGCCACAGCCGATGACCTTCAAAAGGTCTGTAATGATCTCGCTCTTAAAAATTCTGTCATAGTCTGCCTTCAGGCAGTTGAGGATCTTACCCCGAATGGGCATAATGCCCTGAAACTCTGCATCTCTGGAGAGCTTGACAGAGCCCAATGCGGAATCGCCCTCCACGATGTAAAGCTCCCGCTTGCTCACATCCCGGCTCCGGCAGTCCACAAACTTCTGGACCCGGTTGCTGATATCCATGGAGCCGGACAGCTTCTTTTTAATGGTGATTTTGGCTTTTTCCGCCGACTCTCTGCTTCTCTTGTTGACCAGAATCTGGTCAACGGCCCGGTCTGCCTCTGCCTTGTTTTCCAGAAACCAGACCTGAAGATTTTCCCGGAAGAAGGCCGTCATGGCCTCCTGGATAAACTTACTGTTGACCGATTTCTTTGTCTGGTTTTCAAAGCTGGCAATGGTGGAAAAGCAGTTTGTCACCAGCACCAGAGAGTCCTGAATGTCCTGAAACTGAATCTTTCCTTCTGTCTTGGTGTACTTTCCGGTCTCCTTGATATACTTATCAAAGGCCGCCACAAAGCCGGACCGGGCAGCCTTATCAGGAGAGCCGCCGTTCTCCAGCCAGGAGGAGTTATGATAGTACTCCACATGATTGACTTTCTTGGAAAAACAGAAGGCAGCGGAGATTTTCAGCTTCATTTCCGGCCGGTTCTCGCTGTCACGACCCCGCCGTTCTGCCTCAAAATAGGCAGGCATGGTAAAGGCATCGTCCCCGGTAAGTTCCTCCAGATACTGGACAATGCCCCGCTCATAGCAGAACTCCTCCGTCTCAAACTTTCCGTTTACCTGATTGCGGAACCGGAAGGTAATTCCCTTGTTGACCACTGCCTGACGGCGGATCACATCCCGGAAATAGGAGGCGGGAATGTCAATCTCTGTAAAAACCTCCCGGTCGGGCCGCCACCGGAAGCAGGAGCCGGTCTTTTTCCGGTCCATAGGCTCCGTATTCAGGCCGCCGATGTTTTTACCTTTTTCAAAGTGCAGAGAGTACTTCTGCCCGTCCCGCCGGATCACTGCATCAAAATATTCTGATGCGTACTGGGTGGCACAGGAGCCCAGACCATTGAGGCCCAGGGAGTACTCATAGTTTGCACCGTCTGTATCATATTTACCGCCGGCGTACATTTCACAGAACACCAGCTCCCAGTTATAACGCTGCTCCTTCTCGTTGAAGTCCACCGGGCAGCCCCGGCCGAAGTCCTCAACTTCTACGGACAGATCTTCATACCGGGTCACGATAATCAAATCGCCATACCCTTCTCTGGCCTCATCAATGGCGTTAGAGAGAATCTCAAACACCGCATGTTTACAGCCTTCCAGATCATCCGAACCAAAAATAACCGCAGGTCGTTTCCGGACCCGCTCCTCATCTTTCAGCATGGAGATGGAGGTATTATCATACACTACTTTTTTCTTTGCCATGGTTCCTCCGTCACAAATTAAGCATATTCATCCATTATCTTATCTATTATATTCCATTTTCCATGAAAAGTCAACAAATCCCCCAAGTTGTTCCCGGTTCCTTCTCCCTGACTCTTCATTATGCCCTCATTTTCCCTGCCCGCAACATCAAAACAGACCCGCCGCAGAGCATTTCTGCGACAGGTCTGTTTGAATCAGAAAGAAAACACGGCAAGCACGCCAGTTCCCAGCAGGGTCATAATCACGCCTGCAATGGCAACACCGGACAGCACCGCAAGGATAGTGGGCTTGAATTCCATATCCAGGAAGCTGGCTGCCAGAGTGCCGGTCCAGGCCCCGGTACCGGGAACAGGAATGGCAACGAACAGCATCAGCGCCACGAAAAGGCCCCGGCCGGCAGTGGCCTTCAGCTTCTGACCGCCCCGGTGGCCCTTCTCAAGGCACCAGCGGAAGAATTTTCCTATACCGGGCTTGTCCGCTCCCCACACCAGAACCTTTCTGGCAAACAGGAAAATAAACGGGACCGGAAGCATATTTCCGATGATACAGATAATATAAGCAGGCACCAGACTCAGCCCCAAGCTGGGAGCCATCAGCGCTGCGCCTCGCAGTTCAACCAGAGGAACCATGGAAATAAAGAAAACCAACAGGTACTTTTTTAACATCGCAAACTCCATTACATTTATTATAATACCTATAGTCTAGTAACAGTTTTGGTAAAAGTCAAGTTAAAACCTGGTTAAGATTCTCTGTCCAATCTACTCCGTCCCCTGTTTTCCTGCCTTTGGAGATCAGGAAATCAGCGGTGACTCCTGAGAGTCACCGCCAAAATCATTTAAGTTAAGCCCAAAAGCTTTGCGCCGTTTTCCCATGCAATGAGGCGCTTTTCCTCCTCTGTCAGAGGCAGGGCCAGGAACCGCTCCATCTCCGTTTTGGGGTGCATCAGAGGGAAATCCGTGCCGAAAAGCACCCGATCCGCACCATAGGCACGAATCAGCTCCACCATCCGCTCCGGCGTAAACGCAAACATAGAGGAAGACAGATCCACATACAGGTTTTCGTACTTCCCTGCCAAAGCCTTGGTGGCATCCTCCCAGAGGGAAAAACCGCCCATATGGGCTCCGATAAAAGTGGTCTTGGGAAATGCCTCCAGAACCGGAATCAGCTGCTCCGGGTTGGAGTAAGGGAACCGGCGGTCACCGGTGTGCAGCAAAAACGGAAGCTGCCCGTCGGCCAGTTCATAAAGCCACATGGCACCTTCAGAATTCAGGGCAAACTGCTGCATATCGGGATGGAGCTTGACGCCCCGAAGCCCCAGGGACAGCAGGTGCTCAATGTCACCTGCCACATCCGGGCTGTTGGGATGCAAGGTTCCAAAGGCCACACAGCGGCCTTCGCTCTGGGTGACCTTCCGGGCCAGGAACTCGTTGATATGCCGCACCTGGTGCGGAACCGTGGCAGCGGAGCAGATCAGGGACTTTTCAATCCCTGCCTCCTCCTGAAAATGCAATACATCCCGCAAGGTGCAGGGCTGTGTTGCTGCATGGTCTCCCCACTGACCTTCGTAGAACTTTGCAACCGCATGGGATGCTTTTTCTGCGATGGCGCTGGGATACACATGGCAATGAAAATCCAGAAATCTCATGTTACAGACAATTGCTCCTTACAGCCGCTTCAGAATCTCCAGCAGGTAGTCCCACATACGGGCAGTGGAGGCGATACCCAGTCTTTCACGGCTGGTGTGGATGTCATGCATCTCAGGGCCGTAGGAAACGCAGTCCAGACCGGGGAGCTTATCGCTCAAAAGGCCGCACTCCAGACCGGCGTGGATTGCCACCACCTCGGGAGCCTGACCAAACATATCCTCATAAACCTTTACCATGGTGTCCCGCAGAGCGGAGTCCTTCCGGTACTCCCATGCAGGATAGTCGCCCATCTGGCTGTAGGCAGCGCCGTACTCCTCAGAAATGGCACGGAGCTGTTCGGTGAGGTCCTTCTTCTCCTGATTCACAGAGCTGCGGACGGAGAAGGTCAGATGCAGGCTGTCGCCCTCTACCTTGGCAATGCCCAGGTTCAGAGAGGTCTGCACCAGGCCCTCAATGTCCTTGCTCATGGCCTGTACGCCATTGGGCACTGCACGCATAATATTGGCAACCTTTTTGGAGTCGTCAGTGCTCATAGCCAGTGCGCCGAATGCTTCCACTTCCTGAGCGGTAATGGTCACATTGGGATCGTCATACTGTGCCTTGCACTCCTGCTCCAGGTTCTTGGCAATGTCGTTGATGACTGCCAGATCCAGTCCCATGGCTACCAGATTGACCCGGCAGGATCTGGGAATGGCGTTGTCCTTGGAGCCGCCGGCCAGGCTGGCAATGCAGGTGGGCATTTTCTCCTGAATGCGGCACAGGAACTCACCCATAACCTTATTGGCATTTGCATGGTTCTTGTGGATCTCCACGCCGGAGTGACCGCCCTGCAGGCCGTCCACCTGGAGCAGGACACAGGGGCCATAGACAGTACGGCGGCTCACAGGCATATCAATGGAGGAGGTTGCACCGCCTGCACAGGAGACCGTGAGAATGCCCTCATCCTCAGAGTCAATATTGATCAGCACACGGCCCTTAAAATCATCGGTGTTAATGGACTCAGCGCCCAGCATACCGATCTCCTCGTCCACCGTAATCATGATTTCCAGAGGGGGATGGGCGATATCATTGGCGTCCAGAAGTGCCAGAGCGTAAGCAACGGCAATGCCGTCGTCGCCGCCCAGGGTGGTGCCATGGGCAAAGATATAAGAACCGTCATGGTCCAGGTCCAGACCGTCCTTCTCGAAATCGATGGTGCAGTCCTCATCCTTCTCGCAGACCATGTCCATATGGCCCTGGATGATAACGGGAGCGTGATCTTCATAACCTGCAGTACCATCTTTAAAGATGGCCACATTGTTGCTCTCGTCCTGACGGCACTTGAGGCCACGTTCCTGGGCAAACTTTACCAGATAGTCACTGATTGGTTTGGTATTCCGGGAACCATGGGGAATGGCGCAGATTTCTTCAAAAAAATGAAATACAGAACTGGGCTCCAGCCCAGCCAGAGGATGCTTTTCCATTGGGATACACTCCTTTTCCTTTAATATATTCTATAGTCTACCATGTTTTTTCTCTTATGTCTACAAAGAAAACAGCATTTTCAAAACTCCGGCACTTCCCTTCTTTCTGCCGATGTGCAAAAAGGTGCTGCCTCCCGCAAAAGAGGCAGCACCAGAGTGCTTAGGATTTGACAATATTCTGTATCCAGCTTCCCTTGCGAATCATATAACCGCCCAGAAAACACTTGAGAATTTCCGTTCCCTGACAGATGAAGTACAGCGGCACAATGGGAAGTGTGCTGTATTTACTCAGGCCATAGGCCAGCGGTACACACACGCACCACACAAAGCAGCTGTCAAACAGGAAGGTTACTACCGTCTTACCGCCGGACCGAAGGGTAAAGTAGGCCGCATTGGTAAAGGCGCAAAAGGGCATAAAGATTGCCACGCAGCGGATAAAGTGGGCGGCCAAATCCCGAATCTGGTCGGTACTGTTGTAAATCCGAGGGAATACCTCCGAAATGGCCGCCAGACCGACCGCAAAAACCAGGCAGAACAGCACCGAAAATACCAGCAGCTTCCGGTTGACATCCCGAATGGTTTCCTCCGGCTCCCCTGCTCCCAGGTGCTTGCCCATGATAATTCCTACGGCATTGCCCATGGAAAGAAATGCCACATTAAACACATTCCAAATGGTACTGGAAATATTGAGAGCGGAAATAACATCCAGTCCCCGGACCGAATAGCACCGAATCAGAAACGCCATGCCGCCAGCCCACAGAGCCTCGTTGACCAGAAGGGGCGTTCCCTTTGCGATAATCTGCCCCGTCAGCTCCTTTGGAATCGCCATGGAACGGTAAGCTCCCACGATAAAGGGACACTTTCCGGTGTTCTTATGGACCCAGAAGGCCACGATAGCAAGCTCTGCATAGCGGGAAATCACCGTTGCCAGTGCAGCACCCCGCACCCCCATGGGTGCAAAACCCAGGTGTCCGAAAATCAGTACGTAGTTGAGAATCAGGTTTACCACCACCGCACAGATTCCCGCCACCATGGGTACCACCGTCTGCCCCGTTTCCCGGAGGGTACCGGCGTAGGCATTGGCCAGTGCAAAGGGAAGCAGACCAAAGAGCATCACAGTCAGATAGTCCTGACCGTAGCGCAGAAACTCCGCTGCCTGCTCTGCCCCGCCCTCTCCCGTGAGATACAGCTTGATGAGAGGCTCGTCAAACATACCAAGTATGATGCCTCCGATGGCGGTGAGGAGGAGGCACACCAAAACCTTAAAGCGGAAAGTATGCTGAATACCCTGATGGTTGCCGGAGCCGTGGAACTGAGCCGTAAAAATACCGGCTCCGGACACGGCACCAAAGATGCAGAGATTGAATACAAACAAAAGCTGATTGACGATGGAAACACCGCTCATCTGGGAGTTTCCCACCTGGCCCACCATGATATTGTCCAGCATACCCACAAAGTTGGTAATCGCATTCTGTATCAAAATGGGGACCGCCACCGCCAGTGCTGCGGTGTAAAATTTCTTATCTCCAAAATAGGAATGCTTCATTGAGGTTCCTCCGTTCGCAGTAAAATGAGGCGGTTTAGAAAACCGCCTCACAGTGTGAAAGTGTGGAAAATGAGAGCCAAAGGCGTCAGTATATGCAGGCAGCAGGAGGCTGCTTTTTCTGTAACCTCTCGCAGCCTTTCAGGGGATTACACCAACTGACCACCCATGTATACAGCCTTGCGGGAGAAGTCCTTATCACAAACCACAAAGTCTGCCATCTTGCCCGGTGCAATGGAGCCGATTTCCTCCTGTGCACCAATGGCGCAGGCGGGATTCCAGGATGCAGCACGGATGGCATCCTCCGGAGCAATGCCGAAGGAAATGGCGTTGCGCATGCACTCAAACAGGTTGGTAGCAGAACCGGCAATGGTGCCGTCTGCCAGACGGGCCACGCCGCCGGCCAGGAACACCTGCTGACCGCCCAGCTCGTACTCGCCGTCGGGCATACCGCAGCAGCGCAGTGCGTCGGAAATCAGGACCATCCGCTCTGCACCGAAGGCGCTGAAGGCCAGACGGATAGAAGCAGGATGGATATGCAGGCCGTCACAGATAATTTCAGCCCGGACATTGGGATTCTCCGCAGCGGCGGGAATGACACCGGGAGCACGATGGTTGATGGGAGGCATGGCGTTAAACAGATGCGTCACATGGGTGGCACCTGCATCAAAAGCAGCCTTGGCCTCGTCATAGTTGGCATCGGTATGAGCAACGGACACCGTGCACAGTTCCTTGGCCTTCTGGATGAACTCCACGGAACCGGGCAGCTCAGGAGCCAGATCCACAATCCGAACCATGCCGCCACAGTCCTCCTGCAGCTTCTTGAATGCCTCAAAGTCGGGGTTCTTTAAGTATGCACCGTTCTGTGCGCCCTTTTTCTTCATGGAGAAGAAGGGGCCTTCCATCTGAATGCCCATGAGGCGGGAATGACCGGCTGGGGCCTCGTCATGGAGGGTCTTGCCGTTGGCAAAGGCCTTAGCCAGGACCTCATAAGGCAGGGTCATGGTTGCAGGAGCAAAGGAGGTAACACCAACGCTGGCCAGGTAGGCTGCCATGGTCTTGAGTCCCTCATAGTTGCCGTCGGAAAAGTCCTGATTGGAGTTGCCATGGTTATGCACATCCACGAGACCGGGAATGACATAGGCACCCTCCAGGTCCATAGCATCAGCAGGAATCTCCTGTGCCAGAACCTCCTTGAAGGTTCCGTTTTCTACGGAAAACGCACCCATATGGAACTTAAAATCCTGGGTGTAAATATTGGCATTCTTAAAAAACATAATCATTTCTCCTTATATTCGCTCAAAAAAGCACGCCACGACAGCCGTGGCGTGCCTTGCCTTGCTTTTTAAGCCTCAGGCAGACTTGCAGCTGCCACAGACTGGCCCACACGGCGAGTCTTTTCGTCAGGCAGCATCACCTGAACCTTGGCGTAGAGCTCGGGGTACTCCTCCCGGAGAATGGACTGGGCACGCTCCAGGATCAGCTCACCGCCCTTGCCGGACATGACACGGCCCAGAGCAATGAGGTGGTGAATGTCATAGAACTGGCTGTACAGCTCAACAGCATAAGCCAGATATGCACCGATGGAATTGTACACGGAAATGGCACGGGGGTCATCCTTCTCCATGAGAGCCTGCACAACCTTCAGCTTCTCAGCAGGGGTGAGGCTGGGGTCCAGCTCAATGCCTGCACGGGGTGCCAGCTTGATCACGGCATCCTGAGAGAAGTACTTGCAGCCAACGCCACGGTCGGTGGACCACTCATCCTGCATAGCAGTCTCATTCAGGTCCACAGGAGCAAATGCCAGCTCGTTGAGCCAGCCCAGAACATTGCCATCTGCATCAACATAGCCCACAGCCTCAGAGGTACCCATGGCGACACCCATAACAGAGCCGCACTCCAGGCCCATAGCACCGGCCAAAGCGGTCACATCGCCGTCGTTTGCAACCACGATGGGCACATCGCCGATTTCCTTGGCGGCACGGTCGTAGATGTCCTTGACCAGATACTTCTTTTCACGGGGCACCTTAATGAACAGAGAAGAAGCCATAGCTGCGTTGCCGATGAAGATACCGGCAGAAGAAACGCCGATGGCGTCCACACGGGGCATCTTGGAGGCAGCAGTCTTGAAGGCCTCTACAATGCCGTCAAAGTGGTACTGAGGATCCTCGGTAGTCTTAGGATGCCAGACAACCTCCTCAGAGTAAACGGGCACGCCGTCAATGACAGCGGAAACCTTCCGGTCAGAGCCGCCTGCATCGAAGCCGATGCGGCAGCCTTCCATATGGCCGCCCATGGGCTTTGCAGCCTCGTTGGCCTTGGGGCACTGCTCCAGAGGCAGGTCCACCACTTCCACGGGAGTCTCGTACACATCAGCCATAAACTGTGCATCGAACTTGCGCTCGCCGTCCAGGCTGTAAGCCTCCTTCACACGCTTGGCCAGATCGCTGCAGCCACAGATAAACACCCGGAAGCCGCCAACGGACCACAGCAGGAACTTCACATACCGCTCCACAAAGCGGTAGTCAGCCTCTGCCATCTCAGCTGTGCCGTAAATCTTGGCATGATGGACAGAAATAAAGCCGTGATCCCGCTCCACTGCGATAGCAATGGGCTTTGTGGCCCCCTTCTGATAAGCCTTCATCCATACACCGAAGGGGATGAACTCAGGGTCCAGCTCCGGCAGGTGATCAACAGAATAGTTAATTCCTAAGTATTGCATATATGTACCTCCCAATTTTTTACCGTCCTGACCGGAGCTGCTGCGAAACCTCCGCCACAATCCGGTTCATATCAGCCCACTTGTTTTCCATGTCGGCCACCAGCTTCATCTGGGCTCTGGCACGGTCCAAGTTATGCTCGGGGTAATTGATTTTAAAATAGTGGTCACCGTCTATATAGTCCGTCAGGAAACGGACCGCCAGCTCCAGGGTCAGGATCTTGGCACCCATGGGCATCATTTCAATCTCACGCTGGGTCAGACAGGGGCATGCTTCCATATAGCCCTGGGTGTAAATCCGGAACAAATGCAGGTTCAGTCCCATTTTGCTCAGGTCCTTCTCATCCTCGCCTGCGGTTGCAGCGCCGAAGCGGATGGAATCGCCGAAGTCATAAAGAGACAGACCGGGCATCACGGTATCCAGATCCAGAACACACAGGGACTTTCTGGTGTCCTTATCCAAAAGGACATTGTTCAGCTTGGTATCATTGTGAGTGACCCGCAGGGGCAGCTCACCGGACTCTCTCATACGCTGCAGAGTGCCGCCCTCCTGCTCCCGGCTCAGAAGAAATTCAATTTCCTTCTGCACACCGGCAGCACGGTGAACGGGGTCAGCTGCCAGGGTTTCACGGAAGAGCTGATACCGATGAATGGTATTATGAAACTCCGGAATGATCTCATAGAGTGTATCGGCAGGATAGTCTGCCAGCAGATCCTGGAACCGGCCGAAGGCCAGTGCACTCTGGTAGAAGTCTTCATCCGATTCCGGTGCATCCAGGCAGAAGCCACGGACGAAATCGTACATTCTCCAGTACTCTCCGTTTTCATCCAGATAGTAGAATTTTCCATCCTTGGTGGGCATAAAATGCAGACTGGATCTGGGGTCACTGACCCGCTCACGCAGATACGCAGTCACAGAGCCCACATTTTCCATCAGATGGACAGGGTCTTTAAATACATACTTATTGATTTTCTGCAGAATATAAACTGCACCGGTATCGGTTTTAATGCGCAGGGTGTAATTGATGTGCCCATGACCGAAGAGCTCACACGCAACAGGGTTTCCTTCGATTTGGAAGGCATAAACCGCTTTTTCCATAAAAAACCTCCTGGTCGGCAGACAAGACGCTATCTTGCCAAGGCCAAATGAACAATATATTCTACGCAAAACGAACTTCTGCGTTCCTGTCTACAGGCGTTACCGCTGTATTATACCAGAATTGTCATAACATTGCAACTAATTCCCAAAAATGATTCCGGGAATTCAAAATCGCCGTGATTTTACCAGTTTATCTGAAAATTGCGCCGTACAAAATGCCGAAAAGAACACCTGTGAAAAGCAGCAGGGCGATAATAACGCCATTTTCCCACTTATTTTTATTCACACGCAGCAGCACCAACAGGCCGACACCTGCATTGACCAGCAGACCGGCCATGAGAGGTCCAATGCCCATAACACCTTGCACATACAGATTGGTAATCATGACGGAGGCCGCACAGTTGGGAACCAGGCCGATGATGGCAGCCATCAGTTCACTCAGGACAGGCACCTGCCACACCGCTGTGATCTTGTCCTGGGGCAGGAACTCAAAGGCCAGATGCAGGCCCACCGTCACCACATAAATCATCAGGGTGATCTGGATGGTATGGCGCAGTGCAGACCGGAAAATTCCACCCTCACAGGAGCAGTGCTCCTGCACGCAGAAATCATGGATTTCCCGGTTCCGGTTTACATGGCACTTCCGGACAACAAAGTCCACCGCAAAGCCCACCACAAGACCGGTTACCAGCTTCAGACCCAGAATCAGCATAATGGTCTTTCCGGGGATTTTGTTGGAAATCATAATGGGAAGCATTTCGTCAGAGGTGGAGAGAAAGACTGCAAGCAGGGTACCTACAGAAATGGCACCGCCTGCAAAGAAGCTTGCAGCCGCACTGGAAAAGCCGCACTGCGGAATGAGGCCCAGCAAAGAGCCAAAGAAGGGACCGGCGTTTCGGTTGCGCTGGAGGCACTGATTAAGTTTGCCGCCGGCATGGTGCTCCAGATATTCCATCAGCAGATATGCCAGGAACAAAACAGGAATCAGATTTGCGGTATGTACCAGGGAATGAATCAGTACGTGTTCGATTTCGTGCATTTAATATACCTCCTGCACAACAATGGGTGCAACATAAGAAAAGAGCCCGACGCAAGTGCATCAGGCTCTTCATGGAGCTGCTAGCCAGATTCGAACTGGCGACCTCATCCTTACCAAGGATGCGCTCTACCGACTGAGCTATAGCAGCATTCTCAAGCGGCTCTGATATATTACCACACCAGCTCCTCTTTGTCAAGAACTTTTTTAATATTTGTTGTATTTTATTTTTACAGGTCGAATTGCAGTCCCTCTCCCCTGCTGCACCCCCGGCAAATACCGAGGGTGCAGCAGTTCTAATCACCTGTTACCTTTCCGCTTCCCCGTCTCTCTCAGGCAACAGTTTTCTCTTTTTTCTGCGATTCATGAGCCATGTAGCAGTCACATACATCACCGCAAACGATACAAGAAAGATCACAATTCCCAAACCCGGTTTTCCTTTAGGTGCCAATGCACTGAGATTGGCAGCTATGATACAAAACAGAAAATTCAGCCTCAGGGACACAAACCTGCGTGGCTCCATAATCAAATCTTCATCCACCTCAGACAGCTCTCTGAACAGATCATAACTATTCATATTGCAATTCCCTCCTTTTCCAGCACCTCACGCAGCTTGTTTCTCGTGCGATACAATGTAACTGCAACACGATTTTCCGTGCATTTGTGGGCCTGGGATATTTCCCGGATGCTTTCTCCAAAATAGTAACGGCGCAGGAAGAAGCTGCGCTCGTCTCCATGCAGTGACCGAACGAAGCGATTGAGTACTTCCCTTATGAAAAGGGTGTCCACTTCCTGCTCTGCGCACCGGGCCGGAATGCACTCGGACAACTCGTCCAGCAAGACGGTGATTCCGGACCTTTTCTGTGCCTGTTCCCGTTCTATATAGTGCAGGGCAGTATTTCGTGCCGTCTTGGCAAGATAGGCACGGAAATAGTTGGGCCTGGCCGGCGGGATGCTGTTCCAGATATGAAGCCGTACATCATTCATTGCCTCCTCAGCATCCTGGACACGATTCAGGAATCCGGTAATGATGCGTCTGCAAAAGGTCCCGTATTGCTGCTCCATGATTTTCAGGGCCTGCTCGTCCCGCTGCCAAAGAAGCTTTACAATTTCATCCATGGCTTTCCCTCCTTCTACTATTCTCAGACCGGATCTGAGGGGATTTCATTACAAAAAAATAATCCGGGGACGGCTGCCCGCCCCCGGAATTGCTTTTCAGTCAATACCCGAATTTGTCTGTATTCTTTTGTCCCAAGGAAGGTCTTAAATATTCTGTGCCTCGTTCTTATTTTGCCGGATCAGCTTGGTGCGCTGGACAAAATAAAGAACTGACAGCACTACAACTACCATGTCAACCACGCCCGAGGAAAGAGGAAGTGTGTTAACAAGCCCGTTGAGCAAATTCACAGCAAACAAAATCCCAGCGCCTATCAAATCTCCCAGGAAAAGCACCAGATTGAGGCACGGAAGCAACACACGATTTTTCTTCACCCCTACCGATCCGCCCAGAATCAGCGCAGCCAGCAGGGCACTAATTAAGATATACCCGTATCTCCGTTCCAGCAGACCAACGAAGGTCAGTCTTACCACAGAAAAATTCGCTGCCGGGATTAGCACAGGGCAAAAATACAATATGAGAATGTTAATTGCAGTCACTCCGCCGGACAGCAGCAGCACCCATCGTAATATTTTACTTGCACGCATTTTAAATTACCTCCGACATTTTTCTTTTATATTACCATATTTACCCATCCATATTGTATCATACATTCCCGTAAAAATCTATGTAAAAATCAGGTTCAATGGAACCCTGGCAATATTATAAAGATGAAAAAAGAGACCTGCAAAAAGCAGATCTCTTAATTTTGGAGGTACCGCCCAGATTTGAACTGGGGAATGAAGGTTTTGCAGACCTTTGCCTTACCACTTGGCCACGGTACCATATAAAATTAGGAACGCTTTTGCGTTCCTAATTGATTTGGAGCGGGTGACGAGGCTCGAACTCGCTACCTCCACCTTGGCAAGGTGGCGCTCTACCGGATGAGCTACACCCGCATCTCTGGTGC